>Ga0335069_10000281_pt1 | contig 89286 bp, 134 predicted proteins | sample Lox_Sample_11_FD_206714 | JGI IMG/M metagenome (GOLD analysis project Ga0335069, IMG submission 206714) | Soil microbial communities from Loxahatchee National Wildlife Refuge, Florida, United States - Lox_Sample_1.1 | ecosystem: Environmental > Terrestrial > Soil > Wetlands | place: USA... | reverse complement strand
CCTGCGGGCGGCAGAGGTGCAGGCCGTTGCGGCAGGGCACGAGGGGCCCCGACACGCTGCGCCAGCGTCCCGGCGTCCAGCGGCCCGTGCCGCCGTGCATCGAGCGGCCGTCCTCGCGGGTCACCTTGTACAGCGTCACGCCGCCCCGCCCCGTCACCATGCCCAGGCCCACCCGGCCGCGAAGGCGTAGGCGAGCGCGTGGGCCGCGACCCCGGCGGCCGCCGCCACGGCGAGCGACATCAGCGCGATCGCGGCGAGCGCCAGCAGTATCGTGGCCAGGTCCCGCAGAGTCCCCATCGATCACTCCTGTTGAGGGCTGCCCCATCGTAGCGCACCGGGTCCCGGGAGTTCTAGCCTCATTCGGCGGCCTCTCCGGCGATCCGGCGGGCGTCCCGGAGGAGCTCGTCGACCGGCACCCCGATCTCGACCGACAGGCGCTCGAGGCGCTGCCGGAGCATGACCTCGGTCCGGTCCGTCGACTCCCCGACCTCGAGCCGGTACTTGTCGAGCCCGAGCGCCGCCGTCCGCATGTACGAGAGCCAGTCGCGCGCCGGGGCCTCGGGGTACACGACGCGGTCCGCGTCCTGGCCGACGAAGTCCACGTGCGGCAGGTGCACGCGGTCGAGGGCGTCCATCGCGACCTCGAGGAACTTCTGCCGGACGGCCGCCCGAAGGGCCGCCGCGTTCGATGCCCGCGCGATCGCGCCCATGACCGCGATCTCCCGCCTGCGCGTCCACTCGCCCTCGGGCAGCGCGGGCAGCCTCGCGCGCGACAGGGCCGCGGCTATATCCCTGGCGTCCGGCGAGGGGACCGGTTCCAGCGAGCCGGGCTCCCACCGCAGGTCGTCGGGGTCGATCACGGGGTCGTCGAACTTGTCCGGCGGCTCGCCCCGGACCGGCACCGTCAGCGGGTCGACCCCCTGGGCGGACGCCACCGCGGACACCAGCCTGGCCCATGCCTTGATGCTCCCGGCGGGGATGCCGGTGGCCTCGCTGGCCGCCTTGGCACCGACGCTGAAGCAGAGCCTGACGGCCTCCGCCTTCTGCTCCTGGGTCCACTTCGGGGATGCCACGGGCTGCCTCGCGCGCCTCCTACAGGTTGTTGACGCCGTCCGACGCCCACGCGACGTGGACCCACGCGACGTTGACCGTTGCCGTCGCAGTCCACCACCGCGGGCCCGGGCCGGGCGCGGGCGCCGCCGGGGGCGCGGGCGGGCGGGGCGGGTCCACGGGGATGCCCGCCTCGGCCAGCCTGGCCCGGGCGGCGTCCCGCTCGAACGGGGACTCGTCGGCGTGGGCCATCGCCCTGAGGGCGGCGATCCTGGAGTCGTTCACCACGCTATCCTACGGCCCCCGGGCCGCCAGCGGTAGAGCGGGGGCGCCGCGCGAGCAGGATCGCGCCGAGCTCGTCCATCGTCACCTCGCGGGCACCGGCGGCGACCGCCGCGCGACGCTTCGCCAGGGAGATGTCGAAGTGCTCGTGCGGCGTCCCGGCCTTCTGGAGCCAGAGCCGGTTCAGCCCGATCCGGTCGGCCATCGCCAGCAGCTCCCCGGTCGTGTCCGCGATCATGTGGCACATGACCATCCGCCCGAGCGGGGCGCGCATGTCGTCCACGTAGACGGTCACGGAGCGGGCTCCCACTCCCAGAGCCCGAGGGACCCGCGGGCCGGGACCGGCTCCGGGTAGGCGGCCGGGTCGCGGAGGTGCCACGCCCAGCGCAACGAGGAGTAGTCGCCGAGTTCGAACTCCAGCGCCGCGAGCTTCCAGACTGCCTCCTGGGTCGGTTGGCACCCGGTCACCGTGACCTCCCCGATCACGGCGCCGCGTGGGAGGGAGTCGGGGGGGACCGGGAGGACGCCGCGCAGGTGCAGGTCGGCCGCCAGCTCCCGGTCGTACGCCGTCCAGCCCTTCGCTGCGTGGACCGCGATGCGCGTCTCCGCGATGATGCGGGGCCGCCACGAGCGAGTCTCGACGCGCTTGACGCCGAGGACCACGAGCGACGCCCACGGCTGGGTCAGGGTCAGCGCCTTCACCTCGGCTCCTCGATCCGCTCCGGGACCGCGTAGACGTGCAGGCCGCCCCGGTGCGACTCCCGCCAGCAGAGCATCGTGAACATCCGGTTCCCGTCCAGGGCCGCGACCAGCGACTCGTTCCCCGACCAGCCGCCGGTCACGAGCCGGTAGCGGCGCTCCAGCGTGCGCGACCCGCGGAACGGGCGGCTCAGCCTCGGGGCGGCCTGGAACATGTCGGGCCAGTGCCACGCCCGGCCGACGTACGCGAGCAGCGCCGTGCAGTCGTCGGGCGTCTTGACCGGCCAGCGCCGGACCGCCCGGAGCGTCGCCTCCGTCGGGTATCCGTCCGCATCGAACGTCGGCTCGCTCACGGGACGCGCCTCGTGACCATCAGGCGGCCGTCCTTGAGGAACCGCCAGCGCGTGATCGTGATCGCCCCGTCCGAGGGGAGGGGGGTCGCGACCCACGCGCCGCTCGCCGGGTTGCGGCGGGCCAGCTCGAACTCCTCCTCTCGGGCCGGTCCCGGGACGTGCCCCCGGACCGCGGCGATGATCGCGTCGGCCCACGCCTCGGCGTCCCGCTCGGCGTCGGGGCCGTCCCACGGGAGGTGCGCGGTCCACTCGTGGGGCCCGCCCTCGTCGCACGTCAGGTCGTGGACGGCCTTCCAGACGGCCTGCTGCAACTCGTTCACCGCTTCGCTACCTCCGGGCACCCGGCGACGTGGCTGGTCAGGACCGTGCTCTGGCAGCACCGCCGGAGGATGCCGCCGCACTCCGCGCAGACCCGGTCCGTCGGCTGGGCGCCGCGGTGGCCGCACGCCTCCTGCTGGGCGATCGTCTTAGGCACGGGGGTACTCCTTCCTCGCCCAGAGGGCGTCCGGGATGCGGCCCCGGAGGCCGGAGCGCGGCCCCGAGTCCTGCTTGACGAACAGCGCGACCCCGGCGGCGTCGGCCTGCGCGGCGATCGACGCGAGCCACGCCGGGTCCATCTCGCGGCGCCCCGGCCCGGACTCGCCGCCGACGATGATCCAGTCGATCCCCTCCAGCGCTGGCCTGCCCAGCCGCTCCCGGAGGTCCGGCGCGTTGGTCGCGTCCGAGAACTCGATCGGCCCGAGCAGCGGCTCGACCGAGAGGAACCGGACGGCCGCCGGGGTGTCGAGGAGCGGGGGGAGCCGGACGTCCGCCCAGTGCTGGTTCTCGACCGACGTGCCGAGCCAGACGTTCCGGAGGCGGACGCCGTCGAGCCCGTCGTCGGCGAACTCCGACCGCATCTCCATGCCGGTCATCCGGGCCGCCTCGGCCAGCCGGAGCATCAGGCGCCCGAGCGTGGCCGGGTCGGAGAGGTAGCCGCGCATCCGCTCCGGCCGCTTCGTGAGCACGAGGAACCGGTGGTGGCTGGCGAGCGCCATCGTGAGGAACACGCGGTCGAGGTACTGGTACGGCACGAGTTCGTGGAACAGGTCCGACATCGAGTTGACGAACACGCGCGAGGGCTTGCGCCAGCGGAGCGGCTGGTCGAGCCGGTCTGGCCTGAGCACGACGTTGACGGCGGCGTTCTCCGGCGTCCACGGGAGGCCCGTGTACCCCGGCTTGCCGACGAGCCGCGTCGTCGCGAGGCGCTCGGCGTAGCAGTGCGCGCAGCCCGGGCTCACCTTCGAGCACCCGGTGACGGGGTTCCACACCTCGTCGGCCCACTCGATCTTGGTGCCCATCAGCCTTCCTGCCTCCCGTCCTCGTTCGCCAACTCGATCAGCACGTCGGCGTGGCACGGCGCGTCGAGCGGGCACCAGCACGCGAGGTCGCGGCCGCGGAGGGGCGCGAGGTCGGGGCGCTGGGGGATGACCAGCGGGTCCTTGAGCGCGATCACGAGCCCCAGACCGGCGACGAGGTCGGCGATCGGCCGCCGGGTCCCGTCGCTGAACTCGACCTCCGACTTGGGCATCCCCGGGACCCGCGGCTCCGGCCACGTGACGGAGATCGGGAAGTCCTCCGCCCGCGCCCCCGCGATCCACCAGCGGAACATCGTGACCGCCATCGCGCGGCGGCCCGCCTCGTCGGCGCGCTCCCCGACGGCGAGGGCGAACCAGACGGCCCGGTCGCCCTCCCACGTGAACGGGTTGCCCCACGGCGACGGTCGAGAGACGATCACGGTATTCGCCGGAAGCCTCCAGCCCTTCGTGCGTTGCCTTTGAATACGCTTCGGCACGCTTACAACGGGTAGACTACTCGACATGGACACACCCCCACTCGACGGCGGTATTTGCTCCGAACCGGGATGCGGGAAGCCGACTAGGGCCCGGGGTTTCTGCGTAGCCTGCTACTACCGGAAACTGCGCCACGGCGATCTGGAGTCGGGCACACCGACCCGTCGGTGGAAGCACCGGCTTAGTCAGGACGACCCGGCTACCCGGACTGCGGTTTGTGCCACGTGCGGCCCTACGCGTATCCGTCGGCGCGGCCGACGCGGCGAAGGGACTTCCGGCTGGCGCTGCGTCGACCCGGACAGCGCCGAGCGCGGTCGTCTGTACAAGCGCGCCTACCGGGCCGGGAAGCGTGCGGGGATGACGGATGCCTGCGAGATATGCGGCGCGACCGAAGGGCTCCGCTGGGATCATAGTCACAAGACGGGGCTCTATCGCGGGACCCTCTGCAATACCTGCAATATGGGCCTCGGATCGTTCGGCGACGACGTCGAGCGACTCCGGGCCGCCGTCCGATACGTCGAGGAGCGCGGTGCCTAGATGGATGCGGCTAGCCACGGCGGCCCCCGATCTTCGCCTCGGCGCGCTCGCGCATCCGGTCGAGGACGCGGTCCACGAGCGCGTCGAGCGGGTCGACGACGACCTCGGCCACGGCGACCTCCCTCTCCACGTCGGGGGCGGCCGCGAGGCAGCGTGGGCAGACCGCGCCCGGGAGGTAGTGGTCGGGCGTGTCGCCGTACCACGCCGCGAGCGGCCGGGCGACCTCCCACCTTAGGCCACCGCTCGGCCACGTCCTGGAGCGCGCCGGTCCGAGGCACGCCGCGACGGGCCGCCGGAATCCGTCCTCGATGCCCGTGACCCGGTGCCACGGCCCGACCTCTACGCGGGGCGGGCGCTGCTTCGGCCTCGGGCCGGTGCGCTCGCGGAACCAGACCCCGGCCCAGTCGTCGGCGGAGAGGATCGCGCCGGGGTCGGCGCCGTCGTCTCTAGGCACCGGGGGCCCAGGCCTTCCCGAACTCGTCGATCAGCGGGTGGCGGGTATCGACCTTCGCCTTGAGGCCGCAGACTGTGCAGCCGCCCGTGTAGTGGACCTCGACGTCGTCGCCCCCGGTGAACACGCCGAGATCCCAGTCCTCGCGGAACGTCCGCAGCCCCTCTAGGTCGACCGTCTTGGACGCCTCGGCCCGGAGCGCGTCGAACTCCTCCACTGGCACCTTGCCGTACGCCTCCGCGACGGCTGCCTGCTGGCCCGCCTTCTCGTCCTCGGCGCGCGCGCGGCAACGGGGGCACACGGCCCAGTTATTCGCGGACATGACTCTCCTCCTCGGGCAGGACCGGCGCCCAGCCGTCCTGCCACTGGCTCTGGATGAAGCACGCGATCGCGTCGCGCTCGATGTCGCGGACGCGCTTCGTCGCCTTGTCCTGCAGCGACCGCGGCGCCCCCGCCCAGATCAGGTCGTGGAGCAGCTCGTGCCACCCCTCGTGGACGCCCGTCTTGTCGTCGACGTGGCGGCAGACGTACCGCTCGGCGATCTCGCGCGCCGCGCCCTGCTCGCGCCGGATGCGGGCCTCCGCGACCGCGGGGTCGTACCCGCGCCCAAACGCGAAGTCGCCGGGCAGGTAGCGCGGGCGGCCCGGGGGCGTGCTCACGCCGACTCGGACCGGGCGGCGCTTGCGGCGGAACAGGCTCACCACGTCACCACCGCCTCGGAGGGGTGCGGGATCAGGAGCCACGTAGCGTGGTAGACGTCGATCACGTGGCCGCCCCCGCACGCGCACCAGTCGACGAGCCGGACCGCGACGCCGTTCACGTAGACGGTCCGTCCGCGCCATCGGGGCCCGAGGGCGGCCCGGAGGGCGGGCCCGGCGGCACCGTAGGCCCCCCGCCAGTCGTACCCGGCGGTGCAGACTGAGACGCCGGGCTCGCAGTACCACGTCGCGACGCCTCGGACAGGGCCGCCGCCCAGAGCAGGGCGAGGACGCGGTGCGACTTGCCGGGGGAGCGGGGGGTGAGCAGGACCAGGGGCTTGCCGGACGCGAGGTGGCACAGGACTCGTCGATGGTGCGGCTGGTGGGGCATCGGTCGGCTCCGTGGGCCGCCTCGCCAGGGCCGGTGTCGGCTGGGAGGCGGGCGGGGAGGGGACTGGGGAGAACAGCGCCGGGGGCTCCGGCGACCAGGCGGACTCGCGCACCGCCGACGCGCGCGGCGCGATCCCGGCCAGCAGCGTGGCGGCGGCCATCGTCGCGGCGAGCGCGAGCGGGGCCATCGCGCGCCTCACAGCCGGGGCTCCCGGACGTAGACGTCCCAGACTGCCTTGAGCGCGTACAGCGCGACGATCGGGCGCGCCCACTCCGGCTCGACCTGCCGGTACGCCGGGACGTCGTCGAGCGGGCCGGAGGACGCCGAGATGGACCGCGCGAGCGCGGCGACCGGCGCGCCGGGGCCCGGGTCGAGCGCGTCGAGCGAGCCCCGGAAGCGCGGCTCGTCCCTGGACCAGCGGGCCCAGTGGACGAACGCGGTCAGGTCACTCGGGCGCCGCAGCGTCCGGCGACGGGGCTTCGGCGGGAGCCTTACCCCCGCGCGCGGCCCGAACGCGGGGGCGAGTGGGTCCGGGCCCGGACGCGGGCCTCTTCCCGTCATCGTCACGACGCACCTCCTCGATCATCGCCAGGTCCTCGACCCGGACCCTGATGCGGACTCCGGTCGGGGATCCAGACCTCGTCACCTCGTCGAAGTCCAGCCAAGGGCCGCGGTGCCTCTCGGCGACCGAGCGCCCCTGGGCCGCCGCCGTCACGGACGCCGACGAGCCCGCCCGCGTGTAGACGCGGACCATGTCGCCCTTCATCTCTCCTCCCTCTCCCCCCACCTTGACGGCTCGGCCGACGACGGTCCAGCCGCGACGATCCTCTCGATGCTGCCGTCGAGCCAGTCGGACGGTCGCCACACGTAGCACTCCGCCCCGCCCTGCGAGAGCGCGTCGAGCCACGCCATCTGGTCCCTGGTCGGCTGCTCCCCCTCGCGCTTGAGCTCCGCGTACAGGACGCGCCCGTGGCCAGCGGCGGTCACGTCGGGCAGGCCGCGGTCGCCCTGCGTCACGGCGGCCCGCGAGTTGCGGTAGTGGACCGCGCGCCAGCCGAGCGAGCGCAGCAGGCCGAGGACGTCGGTCAGCAGGTCGTCCTCGGACTCGGCCCCCGCGACGGCCCGGCGGTACTCGTCGGGCGTCAGCGGCAGCCCGCGGCGGCGCGCCACCGCCCTAGAACGTGCGGAGCATCGGGACGTCGCACTCGGGGCGCGGCGGCCATCGCTTGTGGGCTCGCTTGGCGTACGACTTCGCCTCCTCGACGACTGACGGCTCGAGGTCCGCGAGGACCTCGCCCGGCTTCCTGTAGCCGGTCTCGCCCGGCTCGTACATCTCGGCCGCGACTGAGCGGTACGCCTCGTGACCGGCGGGCTTGCCGCTCATGCGGCGGCCGCCGCCCGGGGCGCGGGCCAGGACCGGGCGGCCCGCTCGGCCGCCGCAGCGCGGAGGTCGGCCTCCGGGGCCCGGTACTCCGAGAGCGCCGGGATGTCGTCCGGGTCGACGATCGGGTCGAGGTTCCCGGCGTCCGTCCAGTGGACCCCGCCCCCGGCGTCGCGGAGCCCGACCCGGGTCCCGCGCCCGAGGTAGCCCTCGCCCGTCCAGAAGACCTCGCCCTCCGTCCCGATCGGGACCTTGCGCCCCCTGGCGACGCGGACCCGGGCCCCCGGGCGCGTCCGGGACGAGGCCTCCTGCGCGTCGGCCAGCCAGGCCCGCTCCTCGGCCGCCCGCGCGGCCCGGTACTCGGCCTCCGCCGAGACGGCCCGGACGGCCGCCAGGACCTCCGGCGTCGCGTCCTCCGCGCAGCCGCCGAGGACCTCGCGGACCCGCTTGCCGTCCCAGACCCGCGCCCCGGCCTCCCAGACGTCCGACATGACCTGGATGCTCGCCGGGCCGAGCGTGGCGCCCTCGTACTCGACGAGGTGCCAGCGCCCGCCGTACTCGGCGAAGCGCGCCTCCCCGGCCGCCACGCGGTCGAGGACGTCCTGGGACGTCCGGTAGGCCGTCCCGCCCAGCGTGACCGTCCGTGGACGGTAGGAGTAGAACTCCGTGACGCTGTCGCGAGATCCGTCGGCGGCCGCGAGGTCGTACTCGCTTGCCAGCTCGAGGACGTTGGTGACTCCCATCTCGCTGCCTCCTTGCGGGCCCTTCGCCCGCCATGGACATCATACGCGGACGCCGCCCGCGTGTAAAGGGGGGTTAGGACGGCGGCCGGGCCGCGCCGGTTAGGCCGTGTCACCGCGCGCCGGGTTGTTCAGCCGGGCGGGGGATGGGATACCCCGGACCGGCACCCGGCGCGCTCTCCGGTCGGCACCTGTGCCATTCCCGGCGTTCGGTGCCGTGAGCGCGACGCCGTCCGCCGCCCAGTCTACGCCAGCGGGGGCGCCGGGGCGAGGGCCAGCGCGGCCGCGTGCGCCTCGGGGTCGCACTCGGGGCAGATGTCCTCCGCCCAGCAGGTCGCGTGCTCGAACACGTAGGCCCGCGCCGGGCTGCCCGGCATGTAGTCCCATGCCAGGAGATGGGCGTCCGCGGCGTGGCGGCACTCGTCGCAGAGGCGGTACTCGGGGTGCTCGTCGAGGTAGGCCGTCATCGCGTCGGAGGGCACGAGCACGCCTCCCCGGCCGCGCGCGGCAGGCCGCACTCGATGCAGCGCCCGGTCAGGCGCTGGAGGTTGCCGCGGGCCGCGAAGACCCTGGCCTCGTCGCCCGAGGCCAGGGCGGACCGGAGCTCCGCCTCGGCCTCGGCCGCCGTCCCGGGCCGCCACGCGGTCGGGCAGGGGCCGAGCTCGCCGCTGCGGCTCAGCATGTGGAGGCGCGCCGCCGCGCCGCATCGGGCGCAGGGCGGCCTGCTGACGAAGACCCCGTCCACGGGGGTGTACGCCATCATCTCGCTGCCCTCCTCGGGGCCCGGCCCCCGGGCGGGGGCCCCGGCCCACGCCCCGAGCATACCCTCGGGCCCAGAAGTTGTAAAGGGGGGTATTACGGCCTGCGCCGCCTCCAGTTGTCCTTGCCGGGCGCGTGCCCGCTGCGCAGGGCGAGCCCGGTCGGGTGGGCCTGGCGCTCGCCGATGCCGGGCAGCGGCTCCGGCTGCCCCTCGGTCTCGCGGGCCCGGCGGCGCCGCCCCCGGTCGTTCCAGTCCGCGTGGAGCAGGTCGTCCCACGTCATCTCGTAGAGCGCCGGGTCGTCGTAGCCGACCACCATCCGCCGCGGCGGGGCTGGCAGGACCGCTGCCCTCGGGACGTTCCAGCACGCCTGGGCGCGGCGGCCGGGGACGACCGGGACGCCGTACGCCCACTGCTCGCGCCGGATCATCCCGAGGACGGTCCACGGCTTCCGGGACACGACGATCACGTCGCACACCGGCCGGTGCTCGCCCCCGTTGACGAAGCGGGCCCGCGGATCCGGGACGCTCTTGACGTTCCAGACCCGCCAGCCGCCGATCGGCAGCTCGACGTCTCCAACCGGGTTGCCGGGCTCCAGCGTCGTGCCGCCGTAGGCGAGGGCGACGTAGACCTCGGCCCTCCTCGAGTCCGCCACGACGATCACCGCGTCGCCCTCCGGGACCCCCGCCCGGACCATCATCGTCTCGCCCATCTCGCGCCTCCTACAGCCCCAGGCCCATCTGCGGGTCGGGCGGCTCCTCCCGTGCGTGGTCCCAGCCGCGCGGGGCGTCCCCCTTGACGGCCGAGATGACGTTCTGGTGCATCCGGCCGAGCTTGCGCCCGGCCTCGAACTGGCCCTGGACCCTCAGCGGCAGCGACCCGGCCACGTTGACGAGGACAGCCTCGTTGTAGTACCTGAGCCCGGCGAGCTGGAGGGCCCGGATGGTGTCCGGGACGAGCCCCACGTAGGCGCCCGTCTTGTCGCGGACCTCGGAGACGACGACGGTCGCGAACCGGCCGGTCCGGAGGCGGGCCGCCGCCTTCTCGAGGATCTCCCGGTACCGGACCGCGAACCCGCCGTACGTCGGGAGGTTGGAGAGGTCGGCCGGGTCGTCCGAGTAGACCTCGAGGTCGTAGTACGGCGGGCACGTGAACACCGCGTCGTACTCGTCCTCCCCGAGCGACTCGAGGACGAGGTGGCTGTCCCCCACGATCCAGGTCGGCATCGGCAGCCCGGGCGGGACGATCTGGGCCGCCTGCTCGCGGTTGGCCTCGACCTGGGCCCGGGACAGGTCGATCCCCGTGTACGGGTGGCCCAGCATCGCGGCCACCACGCCGCGGACCGAGCCGCCCGCGAACGGGTCGAGGACAGCCCCGCCGGGCGGGCACCACCAGCGGTAGGCGAGCTCGCAGAGGACCGGGTCGAAGATGCTGGTCCCCGGCGCCGACGGGCCCTCCACCTCGTCCGCGCCGTCCATCGGCATCGTAGGGTCGGCCTCGGGCCCGGCCCGCATGTCCTTGTTCCAGTCGCCCGCCAGCCCGGTCATGGGGATCGCCCCGGTCCCGGGCGCCCGGCGCTTGTGGGCCGCGTAGTTGTAGCCCGCGTCCCGCCCGTCCGTCTCGCCCCTCATCAGGTCGACGCCGAACGCCCGGGCCGAGCCGGGCGCCATCGACGGGTGGATGTCGAGCCCGGCCGTGTCGGACACCGCCTTGCTGATCTTCAGGGCACCGGCCTCGCCCCGGCCGAGCTCCGACTTGATCCCGAGGGCGAGCCACTTGCGGCGCCTCTCCTGCCAGTAGCCCTGCCGTGTGTCGAGGACCGAGAAGGGCGGCGCGGCGTACCTGGTGACGATCGCCCCGGCCCGGCTGGTGAACGTCTCCGGCTCGCCGAACACGGCCTTCGCGGCGGCGCCCTCCTCGGCCCGCCTGGCGGCCTCCCGCTTCGCCATGTAGTTGAGGTCCCTGATCTGGTTGCGGGCGACCCCGAAGCCCTCGGCCTTCTCCATCCCCATCCGGGGGTCGAACTCGTCAGGCATGCTCTCCCATCCGATCCATCCTACCTCTCTCCTCGACAGAGCGCCGACCGGCCCTGCTGGGCCGAGTCGGCTCCCGTTCCCGGCAACAAGCCGAGTCGGGCCAGCCGACAGCCCCAGGAGCCGACTCGATCCCAACGTACCCCAGGGCCACACCCCCTGAAAGGGGGTGGCCAGGGTATATACCCTCTCCCGTCGCGCACGCGCGCACGAGGCGGGGCCCCGGCGGGCAGGAGGGGTACGTACCCTGGGTACGATGGGTACGATGGCCCCTCAACCAGCCCGTGAATCATCCGCTTCGTACCCGGGTGCGTACCCTCCATCGTTGTCACTCGCCGATCGCCGAGACGCCGTCCGGCGTCAGCGTCCAGAGCTTCTCCCTGGTCGGCCCTGGCCCGTCGTAGGCCCTGACCAGCCCCATGCCCTCGTACGAATTCATGACCTTGCGGATGTACGCCGTCGACTTGTAGCGCGCCTGCTCTGAGATCCCGGCGATGGTCAGACCGGCCGGACCGGCGTCGAGCAGGACGCGGAGGAACCTGTCACCGGCGCTCATCGTACCCTGGTACGCACCCTCCCCGACGGGGGCGTCGGAGGCGGTCGTGTCGCCGGACGACAGGAGGCGGTCGTAGAGGCCGTAGTCGGCGTCGCCGAAGGACCACGAGAGCTCGTCGTCGGACCGCAGGAGCGTCCCCGGCATAGCCCAGCGGTCGCGGTAGAGGTTCGACTTGACGCAGACGAGGTACGCCTCGGAGGTGTCCCCCGACCGCTGGCCGACGTGCAGCGCGATCGCGTGGCGGGCGAGGTTCATCCGGAAGATGCTGCCGTACGCCTTGAGGGCGACCTTCCGGGACCTGAGGTCGCCCCCCGTCACGTGGTCGATCATCAGGCCCCAGGTCCCCAGCCGCCGGAGGCTCTGGTAGACGCGGGTGATCGAGTCGGCCGGGTCCCCGGCCCCCTCGGACGAGGACAGCAGGGCCATCTCGACCGAGTCGACGATGACCAGGTTCGCCCGGGAGCGCTCGAGGACCGTCGCGATCTTGGGGAGCCCGCGCTCGAGCGGCGTGTCCATCGGCTCGTACCAGATGCCCTCCGGGACGCGGATCCCGGTGGTCTCGGAGATGATGCCCCAGATGTCGTCTGCCGTCTCCTTGCTCGTCTCCCAGTCGAGGATGGCCACCCGGTACGGGCGGTCGACCCGCACCCCCTCGATGACGGACCTGCCGAGTGCCATGCCGAAGGCCAGGCAGTACGCCAGCTGCGTCTTCCCCGACCCGCCGCGCGAGAAGAGCGTGGCCATCTCGCCGTGGGGAACGATCGGGAACGCCGCCCAGGGCCGCCCACCGGCCGCGATCCTCTCGCCGGTGATGAACCCGCCGCGGACGGTCCCCTCGCGCTCGTGGTCGAGGACGGACTGGCAGATGCGCTCCATCAGGTTGGCCCACTGCCAGCCCGTCTTGCGGAAGGCCTCGCCCGTCATGTCGTCGAGGGCGTTGGCCCATATCTTGCGGGTCGAGACGGACGAGAAGTTGAAGTTCCCCTGCCTGAGGCGGTTGCCGTCGAGCTGGGCCCGGACGCCCTCGAGGTTGCAGCGGACGGTCATCTCGCCCCATAGCTCGCCCGACTTCCGGCGGAGGTCGATGATCTCGACGAGGACCCTGACCTCGGGGACGTGGTAGCGCAGCCCGAACGGCGACTCGGAGAGCCCCTCGGGGATCGCTGGCTTGTCCGTCATCCCTCGGCCGTCCTCCGGATGCCGACCACCCATAGGAGGTCGCCCGGTTCCAGGCGCGGCCCGAGCCAGGCGGCCGCCTTGGCCTCGTAGTGCGGGTCGAGGACGAGGTCGGCGCCCCCGATCGAGACGCGCGACGGCGCCGGGGCGTGGTAGTCGGACGAGGGCGGGACGATCTCGAGCCCGGGGTAGTCGGGCGCCCAGCGCTGGAGCCGGGCCGTCGGGTCGGCCCCGACCGAGACCCCCACCACCGGCGTCCTGCTGGCATGGCGCGCCAGCCCGGTCAGGATGCCCGCCAGCGTCATGCCGCTCCCGACCGGGACGATCACCCGACGGACGCCGGGCGGCAGGTCGGCCTGGGACGCCGTCGCCCGGACCGCCTCCTCGCATTCCATCCCGAACGGGATCAGGGTCCAGCCGAGGGACGCCGCGTCGTCCCGGGCCCGCGCCGTGATGACGCTGTTGTACCCGGCCGGGTGCTGGACGACCTCGGCGCCGCAGGCGGCCGCGTCCGCGACCTCGGGGGACAGCTCGCCCTGCGGGGTATGGACCCTGCAGGGGACTCCGAGCTCCCGGGCGATGTGGGCGACGATGTTGACTTGCGGGCTGCTCCTGCTCCCGGCCGTGACGAGCCCGACCGCGCCCTGGGCGAGCCGCCAGCAGGTCCTGACCTTGCCGCCCCGGACGCCCGCGCGCTCGTAGGCGTCGTCGCGCTTCACGTAGAACTCGCCGTACTGCTCGACCGGCGTCAGCGGCTCGGCCCGGCGCCAGCGCGTGGCGTCGTCGCAGGCGTAGCACTGGCCGTGCGCGAGGCCCTTGTCGGCGCGGCTCGGGACGACCGGACCGGCGGGGACGGACTTCCCGCAGCGCTCGCAGACCCAGGGCCCGCGGCCCGGCGACTCGAGCGACATCGTCATCTGACCCACGGGGAACTCTCGATCCTCTGGACCTCCTTCAGGGCGGCGTAGGCCCCGTCGGGAATCTCGGCCGTGAAGATACCCACCCCGGCCTCAGCGGCGTCGGCGACCCCCTGGGCCGCCTCGCGCCCGAAGATGCTGTCGAGCCCGGACCTGAAGGCGACGTAGGCGGGCAGGCGAGCGCCGCCGTTGAAGCACGGGAACCGCCTGTACCTGTTGCGCACCCCGAGGAGGCCGTGCTCGCTGATGTAGAACGGGGCGACGAGGCAGCCCATCGGCTTCTCGGGGTCGCCGTGGAGGCCGCACCGGTAGTCGACGAAGTGCGGGCACAAGGCGTCCCGCGTGATGCGGATGTCGTCCTCCCCCGGCGTCCGCCTCCAGGTCCCGGCCCCGATCCGCGCCACGACGATGACCGGCATCGCCGGTCCCTTGGTCGGGCAGCAGCACATGCCGTGGCAGACGTTCGCCACGAAGTCCGGCTGGCAGCCGTCGAACCGCTGCCGCAACTGGGCGCCGGACACCCTGACCGTCACCATAGCGCCATCTGCTCCTCTCCGGCCCCGGGCTCCGCGCCGGGGTCGCCGGTCGCCGCGAGGCGGTATATCTGCTGGGTGGACACCGGGTTGAGGGCGATCTTGTGGTAGCGGAGGCCGGGGCCCCCGACGGGGTCCGCCGCCCCCAGGTTCATCAGCCGGTCGCCGCGGTTCTCGAGCTCCCATAGGGCCTCGTGGTGGGCGATCAGCTGCATCGGGTCGTGGATGAGGGTCCGCGCGTAGTCGCGGAGGCGCCCGGTGATGACGGTGCCCGCCGGGCCGAGGTCCTCGGTGTAGGAGAACGCGGCCAGGCCCCCGTCGCGGTCGTACATCCGGAAGACGCGCGTCGCGGGCCACCAGCCGAGGGCCCTGATGTAGCCCGTCATCGCGCCGCCCTTGCGGCGGTACGCCACCCAGTCCTTCGTCAGGCGGAGGATGTCCTCGTTGCCGGTGGAGGCCGCGGGCGAGTCCTCGCAGCGGTAGCCGTCCCGGTGGGCCCGGTTGCGGTACGTCCTGAGCTTCGCCCAGTCGCCGCCCTCGAGCCTCGCCAGATGGGACGCCCGGTAGATGTACTCGGTGTTCCACGGGACCGGCTCGAGGTCGGACGCGGGCACGTCCAGGCGCCGCCCGTCCTCGGCCGTGAGCATGACGCCGAACCCGCGGGCCCGGAGCTCGGCGAGGGCCCGCCTCTCGTCTGCGGCGTCGCCGGTCGGTGACATGGGCGGGAGGAAGGCGTACGCCACGAGCTGGGAGTAGAACTGCTTCCACTTGAGGATCGCGAGGCAGCCCTCGACGAACGCCGCCCTGTACTGCGAGCCGCCGCCAGCCAGGACCGTCGGGCTCTGGTAGAACCGCGGCGTCGTCCAGGGGACGGCGGCGTAGTGCCGCTCGAGGTCCGCGCGCCGCATGTCGCGGAACGCGACCGACGAGGCGATGACCGGGTTGGCGGCCGCCAGCGTCGTGGTGGTCATGCCGGTGCCGCCGCCAGCTCGCCCAGCGCCCGGGCGAGCTGGTCGGCCCCCAGGCCGCGGCCGTTGTTGTAGGCGACGCAGGACGGCGACTTGCACCAGACGCGCTCGCCGTCCCGGGCGATCGAGAGGGACGCGACCCGGTCGTCGTGGAGCGGGCATCGGCAGCCGCGTCCCGGGACCGCGCGGGCCACCCCGGCGGCCTCGAGGACCTGGACGCAGTCGCCGGGCTCGCGGGCCACCGGCCTGGCCCAGGCGGGAATCCTGCACTCGTCCGGCGGCAGCGGGGCCCGCTCGGCGGCCTCGCGCACGAGACCGGCCGGTGTCTGGTCGACCGCGAGGAGGGTCGCCGAGACGGACTCGCCGAGGCGCGTCCCGTCGGCCCTCAGGAGGGGCCAGCGGCGCCCTGCCACCGGGTGCGGCATCATCGGCATGCGGAGCGGGCTGCCGACCGTGTCCGGGCCGCGCTGCTCGAGCCGCTTCGGGAGGATCTCGACCTTCGGGTCACGGGCCCAGTGGGCGTTCGCCTGACCGGTCCACCAGCGCAGCGCGAGCCGCATGGCCTGCCCCGGCACCTGGTCGTCGATGACGACCCAGAGATGGCAGCCGCGCCTCGACCTCTCGAGCATCGGGTACGCCCCGGCGCGCGCCATCACGCCAGCGACCTCGAGGCCCCGCGCGTAGCCGTCCTCGGTGTCGAAGTCCACGGCTCCGACGTGGGTCGCCCCGACGGCGTCCTCCATGTAGGACGAGACGGGCTTGTCCCCGCGCAGGCCGCCGAGCGCCGCCTCGGGCGTCAGCGGGCGCCGGGCCCGCTCCCAGTGGCCCTCCGCCTCGCCGTCCGGCGTGGGGCGCCAGAAGGCGTGGTCGTCGAGGCGGGCGGCGAACATGGCGATGTAGACCGTGGCCACCTCCACGGGGTCGTACTGGCTCACGGGACGCGCCCTGACGTGGCGCCTGGGGTCGAGTGGTCCATCGTTCCCTCCTGACACAAGGGGCGGAGACGGTGCGGGCCCGGCGGTGTCAGCACCGGACCCGCTATCGCGCCCGTTTCCACGCGCCGCCGGGGGCGTCCCTCGCGGGGACGGCGCAGGCGGTCCGCCCATCCTACCACCCGGGCGGCGCGGGCGCGCGGCGGTCGCGCTAGAAGTCGAGCGGCTCCTCCTGCCCCTGGTCGGGCCGTGCCGCCACCTCGGTCGCGGCACGAGCGTCGGCGAGCATCTCCTCCTCCGTCTGCGCTGCCTGGGCCTCGGCGGCGGCCGCCTCCCCGGCCGGGAGCTGCCTCGAGGCCGGGGCCGGGAGGCCGCGGGCCGCCTCGATGGCGCGCTGGCGGGCGCTCGTCACGTCGATCCTGCGGACCGTCGCCGTCGCGTCGTCGGCTGCCCGCTCGGCCATCGCGTCGAGCTCGAGCAGGCGCTGGTCGAACGCCGACTGGGGCATCCGCTTGCCCATCCTGAGGAGGACCGTCTTGCGTCCCATCTCGGCGTAGGACTTGACCCAGGGCGGCGGCTCCTTCGTCTGGTCTCTGAGCCATCTCTGGTACGCCCTCGAGTACTGGTCCCGGACCTCGCGGACCTCGGAGTCGGCCATGACCTCGCCGTGGACGTAGCCCGAGGGCATCACGGCGTAGGCGTAGAACTTGACGTATCCGCCCCGGCCGCGCGGCGTCCCGTCCGGGGCCGCCCCGAGGTCGAGCTTGTCCGGGTTGTGCCGGAACCAGAAGCCGCGCTCGGTCCAGCCGTACTCGAACTCGTCGGCCTCCATGACCGGCGGCGGGCAGTCGATGAAGTCCACCTGCTGGGTGTTGCGGACCCGCTTGAGGATTCCCCGGTACATCGGCTGGAGGCGGGCCACCCCGGCGTAGGTGACGATGGCCGCCTCTCCCGCCACGCCGGTCGGCTCGAGGCCCAGGACGGCGGCGTCCTTGATCGCCTGGATGAGCGACTCGGGCGTCGAGTCGAGGAGGTCCCGGCCGGACGCGATGTACGACATCGCGACCGAGAGGAACCGCTCGGCGGCCTCGACGGAGCCGGTCATCGCGACCAGGTCCGCCCATCGGTCCGGGCGCCTCATCAGGTCGGCGATCGACCTGTACGTCTCGATCTGGGAGTCCCTCGGCCGCGTCGCGACCGCCGAGGACCTGACGGGCGGGGCGCCCGCTTCCGGTCGTGCCATTCTACTCGCCCTCCTCTTCCTGCTCGTCGCTCCACTGCATCCTGAGGACCCGGAACGGGCGGCCCGTGTTGCGGGCGGCGGCCGTCTCCAGGGTGTTCCTGGCCTGCTCGATCGCGAGCGGCGCCGACGGGTCGAGCGGGGCGTCCCAGGCCGCCAGCGCCCCGGCGAGCGCGGCCTTGTACTCCTCCGCGATCCGGGCGTGGGCCGGGCGGCCAGCCTGCTCCTTGTTGGTGACGACCCCGAACGGCCCGACGATCCCGGCCGCCGTCCCGATCATCTGGACCGCCCTGTTCTTCTCGCGGGCCAGGTCGTACGCGGCGGCCGCGTAGACGCGCGCCGCCGCCCGGAGCCCGGCGAGGGCCTCGGCCTGCTCGGGTGTTGCGGAGAGGACCCCCTCGCCCTCCTGCTCGACCTTGACCGCCTCCGCGTCTGCCTCCGTGGCGCCCGCCGGGGGCTCGACCCCCGTCTCGAGGTACACGGCCTGGAACTCGGCCAGCGCCCGCTCCAGCTCGGCGATGAACTCCGGGTCGCGCTGGACGCGCAGCACGCGGAAGTCGAAGCCCAGGCCGAACAGGACGGCGACGTGGACCTCGCGGACGGCCGGGAGGCACATCATCTGGTGCTGGACCTGGCAGAAGATGTCGGGCGGGACGGCCGAGGACCCGTCGTCCCCGAAGCCGCGCGTCCCGGCCCGCGTCTTGAGCTCGACGACGATCGGCTCGCCCACGACCCTGCGGTCGATGTGGCATCCGATGCCGGGCATGGTCGGGTGCGGGTGCCAGAGGTTGTCGGCCCTCGTCGGGTTCCCGGTCGAGGTCCGGTACATCTCGTCGACAACACCCTCGATGCGCGTCCCGATCCAGGCTGGGAGCGAGGACGACCGCCGCTCCTCCCGCCCCGTCAGGCGGCGCCAGACGGTCAGCATCGACCCCCAGCGCGACAGCCCGAGGATCGCGGGCGAGTCGGTCGACCCGATCGAGTGGGCGCGCTCCGCCTCGAACGCCGCGGTGGCGTCGAAGCCGCGCGTCCCGGCCCCGGCGGGCTCGTCCTCTGTCATCATCGCTTCACCCCGAACACCATCGACGCCATCTCCGGGGAGTGGGCGGCGAGCCGCTCCATCGCCCTGGTGACCCCGAGGATCGAGCGCGTGAGGGCGTCCGTCCGCGCGCGCATCGTCCGCTCCCACTGCTGGCCAGTCGGCCACGCCTGGCAGACCGCCTGGTCCGCCGGTAGCCTGTGCTTGCCGAACACGATCCGGCGGCCCCGGGCGGCGGCCCGGAGGGCGTCCGTCTCGGCGAGCTCCTCCTCCCGCGCGGCCGCCGCGAGCCGTGCTGCCTCCATCTTCTCGAGGTGGTCCTCGAAGTCGGCGAAGAGCCCGGCGCCGGGCGCGGGGGCCCGGACGCGCCGGTAGCCCTCCCAGTCCTTCACTCGCTCGGGCCCGATCGTCCCGACCAGCCTGACGAGCCGAGCGCGCCTGACGACGATCTTGTCACCGGCGTCGATTGCGGCCGCGTCGGACGTCTCGGCCTCCCAGACCGAGAACTGGGAGTGGCGCGGAATCCATCCCAGGAGATGCTCGGCGTCGGTCAGGTGCAGCCCGAAGGCGCACGGGTCGAGCGGCGGCCCGTCCGGGACGGCTCGCCAGCGGCCCCGGCGGTGCCGCCCGAGGCGGTCGACTGACGGGAGGGGCCAGGCTCCGCTCCCGCCGTGGATCGGCGTCCCGTCCGGGGCCGTGACCTTGTAGAGCGTCATCCCCTTGGCTCCCATCGAATCCTCCTGAACGGTGGCCCAGCGCGTGCTGGGACTCCCCCCGATCATACGCCCGTCGGCGAATACCTGTAAAGGGGTTACGCGCGCGTCCAGGCCGAGACGACCTCGGACTCGCCGTCCCCCCCGAGGGACGGCACGACGTCGCCGACGGAGGCCGCCTCGAGGGCCTCGGCGCGCTCCTGCTCCCGGCGCCGCGCGTCGCGGATCCGCCGGGCGGCGGCGACCCGCGAGACGCCCAGCCTGTTGGCCAGCCGGGTCGAGTTGAGCCCCTCCGACTCGACCGACGCGATCAGGTCCCGGTCCCGGGCGGCCGACTCGGCGAGCGAGAGCCGCCTCTGCTCCTTGATGTTGCAGGCCCGGCAGCGGAGGCCGGTGGCCTCCGCCCCGCAGCCGACGCAGGCCGTCATGCGGTCCTCCTGTGCTCTCTGGCGTATGCGATGAACTCGAGCTCCAGCGCGCTGAGCCGCGGCTGCTCGGCCTCGAGGGCCAGCACCTCGATCTCCTGGCGCTGCCCGTCGTCGTCGGCCAGCTCGGCGGCCGCCCGCAGGAGGCGGCCCCGCTCCGCCCCGCGGCTGGACCGCCGGATCAGCTCGGCGAGGAGCGGGTAGCGGTCCGGCTCGGGGGCGGGCTCGGTCGGGACGAGGACCACGGCGTCCGGCGTGACCCAGCCGCTGGACTTGACGCCCTCGATCTCTCGGGCGCGGACGACGTCGTCGGTGTCGACGGCCGTGGCACGGCCGACCCCGTGCTCGCAGACCTTGCCGGGCCCGGAGGACGGGCAGTCGTGGGCGACCAGCGACACCTCGACGAGCGTCGCCTTGTCGATGACGCGCTCGCCGGACGGCCCCTCGTGCTCCTCGTCGACCCGGGCCGCGATCCCGACGCCGGTCCCCGCGCGGACGCCGCCGACGTGCGCCGCCGCCTTGATCGCCTTGGCCTCGGCGACGGCCGATGCCGTCAGCGCGATGTTGGCCAGGATGGTCTGGTTCGTCCCGCGGCGCGTCTCGGTGAACTCGACGAGCCCCTGCTTGCCGAGGGAGCGGACGACGTGCTGCATCTCGTGGAGGCCTGTCCGCACGTTCCCGCCGTCGCGCTTGAACTCGTAGAGCAGCTTGTCCGTGTCGCGCTGCTGGCCGTGCCTGGCGAGGACCCGGAGGACGCGGGCCCGGATGCCTCCCTCGTCCTTGGCCTCCGGGGGCTCCGCGGCGGCCGCCTCCACCTTGAACGGCCCGTCGTCGTCTCGCGCGCCGCCTGCCAGGACCCTGCGCGCCGCCGCCTCGCCCTCGAGCGAGCGGTTCACCTTCGAGACGTACTCCTGCGCCTGCCCGGTCGAGGCGATGACCTCGGCCTGCGTGACGCCGTCCCGGAGCATCCTGACGACCGTCGCGTCGTAGCGGGCCGGGTCCGCCAGGTAGGCCCCGACCGTGGTCGGCGCGAGCCCCAGGCGGGCCGCGATGGCGTCCCTGCTCAAGCCCTCGGACCCGCCGCGCCGGATCGCCTCGATCATCGCGGGGGTGACGTGCCCGCGGCCCTTCGTGTTCATTGAGACCTCCCTCCGGTTGCGACCCGGCCGGGACCCCCTCGCGAGGGCCCCGGCCGGGTCGGCGCCCGTCCTACTTGGCAGCCGTGACCAGGGCGCGCAGCGCCCGGTTCTTCACCTCGGCCCCCCGGCCGTCGATCAGGTACTCGGCCCTGACCTCGTCGGCTGGCTGGCGGCGCCCCTCGGTCCGCCGGGCCGCGTCCTTGTAATCGAGGACGTGGTCGAGGTACTCCGTGACCGCGTTGTACGCGCCCCAGGCCGTCCCCCGGATGCCGTCCAGGGTCGGGCTCTCGAGGTAGTCCTCGTACGCCGCGGCGGCGTGGCGGCTGACCTTGCCCGAGTCGCCGGAGACCGGCCAGACGGCCTTCTCGAGGATCTCCCGGACCTGGTCGTCGACGAGCCGCTTGCGGGCGAGGATGGTCGTCAGCGCCTTGACCTCCTGGGACTGCTTGAACGCGATGCCGAGCGAGCGGCGCGCCTCCTCGATGTGGCCCTCGAGCCGCGAGCGGTGCGAGAGCATCCAGACCGCCTTCGATCGGTCGATCGCCAGGTTCTCGGTGTTCGCGCAGACCGAGCGGACCTGCGTGATGTACGCCTGCGCCTTCATGCCGCCGTCATGGCCGCTCCGGAGGAGCAGGTACGACTGGAGGCCGGACTCGTCGCCCGGGACGCTGACCTCCAGCGAGGGGAGCTCGAGGCTGACCCAGAACCTGGAGGTCCCGGCCATGTGTGCGCCCGTCTCGATGATCGCGCCCGCGTCGACCAGGTCGACTGCCAGCTGGATCAGGTCCCGCTCCTGGAACACGTTGTACCGCGGCGAGACGACGCCGCCCGTGGGGGCGCCCGTCTTGGCGTCCACGGTCGCGACCCAGCCGGGGACGGGGACCCCGTCCGGGGTGAGGACCGGGACCTTGGCGATCTCGATGCCGCCCAGCGCCTCCCAGGCCTCGTCGACCCCCAGCAGGGAGTCGCGCCCCTCCATCAGCTCGCGCGTCCCGAGCGTGCGAGAGAGAGCCACGTGCCAGGGCAGCCCGCGGTCCGCGACGTAGAACCCGCGCTCGACGCCGGACGCCTCGGGGGTCGCGTACTCCGGCTTGTCGGCGTCGTTGACGAACGTGATCATCCCGCCGTCCTGGTCGCGTGCGAACTGGCCGCGCGTCCCGAACAGGTCCGGCCTTGTCTCCGGGGTGGCGCCAGCGGGCAGCGCCTCCTTGACCTTCTTGACTCCCATCAGCCCTAGCCTCCTTTGCTGCCGGGTCCGCCCCGGCGCTGGGGCCACCATAGCAGTCATGCCGGGGATTGTAAAGGGCTTTACAACGTCCTGCCGACCTGGTATGGTGTCGCCAGCGGGGCCCGGGAGGCCGGGCCGCCAAGGAGGGCAGACGAGATGGCGAGGACACTGAGCAGGCCGGACCGCTGGGCGGCGGCCGCAGCCGAGGCGCGCTCGGCGATCGACACGGCCAGGAGCGACATCGAGGCCGCGTTCGACACCCTGAGGGACCTCCAGTCCGAGTACCAGGACTGGCTCGACAACCTGGCCGACGTCGCGCGCGGCACGGCCACCGAGGAGAAGCTGGAGGAGGTCACCAACCTCGGCCTGGACGACGTGGACGTGGACGTCTTCGGCGACATCGAGGCCCTCCTCGACGAGGTCGAGGGCGTGGACCTGCCGCGCGGGTTCGGGAGGGACTAGATGAGCGCCCGCAAGGACGGGTCTCCGCGCATGGCGCCCGCGAGGCCGCAGCCGCCGGGCGCCTGCTGCCCCTCCCCAGAGTCGTGCCACAGCGAGCAGGGCTGCCCGAACCCGCGGCACCCGCAGTATCACGTCAACCACCCCTACGAGCGCAGCGGCTCCGCTGGCTCGCCGCGCTGGAGGTGCCCACATGACCCCCGACCCCGTTGACGAGATGAGGGAGGTCATCCGCGAGACGCTCCGGGCGAACGCGCTGGAACTGGTCGGCGCCGCGACGCACGGCGAGCCGGTCATCAGCGAGCGGGCGCTCGACGACCTCGCCCGCGGCCTGCTCGCACGTAGGGTTGCCGAGCCGAGCAGAGTCCTCGACGCCGCAGCCGCCCCCGCCGCGCCGCTGGACCGCGAACATTGGGTGGGCGACGGGTGCGAGGGTCACCGGATGGAGCGGGTCCCGTCCGTCCGAGAGTCGTCGGCGAGGCTCGGCATCACGATGACGGAGCACAACGCGCCGGACATCATCAAGCCCGCGCCGTTCCTCGACGACTACAACGACGACGGGATGCTGCGGCCCGAGGCGTCTCCGCTCGACCACGACATCATGTGCGTGGACTGCGGCCAGCGCATCGGACCCGGCATGACGCCCTGCCCGACGCCGGGGGCCGGACTGTACGAGCCGCCTGTCGCGCGTGTCACCACGCCGGACGGTCAGGTCTACACGCCCGCCCCCGCCGCGCCGCTGGACCCCACAGTTGCGGCGAAGTGGCCCGACCCGCTGACCGAGGCCGGGCGGCGGCTGCACGACATGCTGACGGGGCGCGAGATCCCGCGGACGGCGAACGAGCCCATCGACCTCGTCTTCCAGATCGAGGCGCAGGCGTCCGCCCCCGCGCCGCTGGAGAGCGAGCGGAGGCCCGCGATTGATCATGAGGCGAGGCGCGAACTCGTGGCCGACGCGGTGCTCCGGACGCTGACCCGCCACGCGCAGGCGATGAGGGCGGCGCGTGGACTGCGGATCGCGCAGAACGGCAAGGGCCCCACGGTCAAGCGCGGCACAGGGCGCGCCGCGCTGACGCTGTACATCACCGATGCGGTCCTCGACGCGCTCGACGAGGCCGATGCGGCAGTGGAGCCGCCCGACGAGATGGCCCTGAAGCGCCGTTACATGCTCGAAAGCGTCACCGCCGCGCTCCTTGACATGCTCGGGGTGGCCAGAGACGGCGCCGCGGGGGCGCGCCCGTGACCGCGTACTACCACGGCGGGGCACCCGGGCTGCGCCTCGGCCAGGACCTCCTCCCTCCGACCGCGACCGGGCACAGGGCTGCGGTCGACTACGTCAGGCCCGGGACGCCGGGGGCGGAGCTCGTCCGGCGCGACCGGGTGTACTTCACGGAGGACCCGATGGTCGCCGATCTGTTCGCGGCCCTCTACCCGGCCGCGCTCGGCGGCTGGGTGTACGAGGTCGACCCGGTCGGCCTGGTCGAGCCAGACCCCGACTACCGGGGCCCGGGCGGCGGGTCGCTCCAGGCGCCGATGGCCGTGGTCGTCCGCGTCCTCGGCCCGCTGAGGCCAGCGATCAGGAATGCGATCAGGGCGGAGATCGCCTCTGGACTCACGTCCCCCCCGCGACGGCCCCGAGCGCGACGACGAGGACCGTCAGGGAGCCGGGGGCCGAGACGTGGTAGTTGCCGTCGCCGGTGAACCACCCGGCCGCGATCCCGCTGTCGAACTCGTCGGGCGTGAACGCGATGACGACTTCCGGGCCCGGTCCCGAGTTGGCCGTCACGGACGGCGCCTCGAAGCCAGCCGACATCACGAGCGCCACCTCGCCAGGAGCCACGTCGATGTCGATCGCCATCGCGACGGACCCGTGGCCGGTGGCTCCCCCGCCCCCGGCCGAGCCGGAGACGTCGGCCGGTGCGGATGTCCCGGTGATCGGCATCCCTCAGGCCAGGTGGACGCCGAGGTCGGCGACGACCAGGGTTATCTGGCCCTCGGCAGACAGGGACACCGTCCCGCCCTGGTCCGCGTCGTCGACCCAGAGGTAGCCGATCCACGTGCCCCCGCCGTAGGAGGCGTACAGGCCCGAGAAGGCTCCGGTCGCCGAGAAATCGTCCGCGGCCCCGACCGCCGTGAACAGGCCGATCTGGCCGGGCTCGACCGTGGCCGAGACGACGACGCCCGCGTAGGCGGCCGCCCCGCCGCCCTCGCCGCCGTCTCCTGCCGTCGCGGCTGCCGAGGTCCCCGTGATGCTCACGACCCGGCTCCCGCGACCACGATCCACGCGGCTCCCACGTCCTGGGTGACGGCGTAGACGCCGTCGCCCGTGAACCAGCCGGACCCGCCGGACCCGGTCGACGCCAGGGAGGTCACCGGGGCCGGGCCGGAGACGGCCTCGATCACGGGCGGCCCGCTCGGGGACGACCACCCGACGATCGCGAGCTCGCCGCCCGCGATCTCGACCTCCACCGTCGCGCCGCCCGAGGTCCCGTAGCCGGTGGCTCCCCCGAGGTCGCCGGAGTCCGTGGCGGGCGGCGACGTCCCCTCGATGCTCACGTGATCGTGAAGAAGTCGATCGAGGCCGAGATCCCGGCCGAACCGGCCGCGCCCGGCGAGTAGAGCGCGAGACCGGCGCCGGACACGATCTCGACCGGGGCGTCGGAGAAGTCCACGACGAGCGGCGCGAAACCGGCGGCGGCCGAGGGGACGTAGGCCGAGAGCGGGGCCAGGGTGTCGCCGAGCGTCCCGCCCGGCGAGGGGAGCGACCGGCAGACGCCGCCGTACGACCCGAACGCGCCGTGGGCCGCCGGTGTCTGCGTCCCGCCCGTCCCCGTGGTCGTCGTCCTGCGGACCGCGAACTCGGTGATGCCGGGGGTCGTCTGGATGCCTGGGTTCCAGATCGTCACCCGTGTCACGAACGCGCTCTCCCCGGACGGGCCCTCGACGACGAGGAGCTGCCCGGCCGCGGTGGCCGCCATCCCCGACTTCGCCAGGGTGTAGGCGAGGCCGCCGGACGGCGCGAGGCGCGTCGTCATCACGTTGCCGTTCGCGTCGACGGCCACCGGGACCGCGTAGGCCGACCCGGCCCAGGCGCCCGCCGCGGAGACAGCGGCCCGGCCAGCGGCGTCGACCGCGATGGCCCTCGGCTCGGAGCCGTCCCATCCGGCCGCGAGGCCGGTGAAGGCGGTCGAGGCCGACGGGAGCGCGCCGGACGGCGAGCCGGACCCGTCGTCGGTGTACGACGTGACCGGGCCCGCCGTGTCGGCGAGCCACTGCTCGGACCCGGCGGTCCTCCCGTAGACGCCGTACCGGACGGCGCCCGGGACCGGGGACCACGTCAGCGCCACGCCGTGGGACGCCGAGATGCCGAGGGTCGCCTCGACGGAGGCGAGGGACTCCCCGGCCGCCGTCTTGGCCGTCACCCGGTAGCCGTACGTCCCGGCCGAGAGCGTGCCGGACGCCTGCGCCAGGTGGAGGCCGGACGGTGCGGGCGCCAGGACGGCCGAGTGCGCCCCGCCCGCCGCGTCGCCCGCGAGCGGGACCACGGAGCCGCCGGACGAGACGGCGCCCAGCGAGACGGCGTCGTCGCCGCCGTACGTCGTCCCGAGGACGTCTCCGGACAGGTGGGTCCCGGCCGCGTGCCATGCGGCGTCGGTCGAGGCGCCCGGCACTGCGACGTCCCCGAGGCCCAGCTTCAGGCGCGCTGTGTCATCGATGCCGACGAGGGCGTCGACCCTCTCGGCCTGCCCGTTCGAGGGGTAATCGGGGTTGCCCACTGGGCGGCTCCTCTAGTCCGGCGTCGTCGCCGTCATGAAGTACTGTAGGCCCTTCGAGGTCGAGAGCGTCAGGCGGGTGGACGCCCTGCCGTAGTGGTCGGTGAGCGACGACGTGGCCGACAGCTTCCAGCCGTGGGCGAAGGAGGTCCGGCGCTTCTGGGCGGCCGTCACGTCGTTGCCGTGGCGGTCGAAGACCTGGACCGACCAGTCGACCGGCTTCCCGCGGATGTGCCACGGCTCCCCGGCGTGGTTGCAGAGCTGCGTCTTGGCGGTCACGGTCGACCCGGGCGACGGGTTCGCGTTCGTGAACCAGACCCGGTGGATCGTGGCCCCCAGCTTCTTCGCCGCCTTGCGCTTCGCCTGCTCGCGCATCCCCAGCGTCCCGAAGGGGCCGGTCCCCCACTCGAGCGCCGCGCGCCGCAGGTCCGTGCCGGACAGGAAGGTCGTCGTGACCTTGGTGATCATGAACGTCTCGGCGTCCAGACCGGCCGGGGCGCTGGTGACCTCGAGGCCCATCCCGGCCCGGAACAGGACGGACGGGTAGACCACGTCGCACGACCCGCGGATCAGCGAGTCGGAGGCGTAGTCGAGGGCGGTCCCGCCCTGCGTGTCGCGGGCCGCCTGGGAGGACGCCGAGGGCAGGTCGATGTACCTCGACAGCCACGACGGGTCGCCGTCCTGGACCCAGCCGGTGCCGCCGACCCCGAGGTCCGCCCCCTTGTGGTTGGGGTTCGAGGTGTACGGGTAGATGCGGATCGAGACGAGGCCCGACCAGATCGCGTAGCCGTCCGGGAACACCAGCGATCCGTCGGTGTGGATCACGTAGTACTGCTTGACCGTCCCGTCCGAGGAGGGGATCGACTCGTACGTCGTGTTCACGAACGTCCCGGCCGAGCCGTAGGGCGTCGTCGTGTCGAGCCTCACCGGGTTGTCGGGATCCGACCAGTCCACCCCGTACACCTGGACGGCGGCGGTCAGGTAGACGACGTAGTCGGAGCCGTTGTTCGGCCGGACCGGCGGCGGGACGTCGACCGCGGCCACCACACCGTCCGGCGTGGGCCGCGGGTTGAGGGCCATCGTGTAGTCCGTCGCGCCGTTCGCGTAGAGGCTGGCGGCAGCACCCGTGTCGTCCATCACGTACTTGAAGTTCTCGTACGAGATGGAGGTGACGCCGTCCGGGGAGTCCGAGACGGCGTACGGGGCGGGCGGCCATAGCGGGGCGTCCGACTGGGGGAAGAGCATCGGCAGCGAGCCGGTCACGCCGCCGCCGCCGGACGGGGCCCCGGCCTGTGGGACCGACGTCCAGTGGAGGAAGGCGTCTGCGTCGATCCACCAGCGCGTGTACGGCCCGGCCAGCGTCGCGATGTCGTCGAGCGCGTTCCGGAGCGAGACCCTGTTCCAGACGACCGGCTCGACGAGGCCCAGGTCCGGCGAGATCGTGTCGACGTACGTCGTTGTGTCCACGTCGACCGGACCGGCCCAGTAGGCCGCGAACAGGCGCTGGACGTTCTCGGAGTCGGACCCGCCGATCACGATCGCGTTGGGGTCGACGGGGATGTACTGGCCCGACTGGTCGAGCTGCCAGGCCGTCCCGTTGGGGACGCCGACGTTCGTCGTGTCCGGGACCGCGTTCAGATCGACGCAGTCCAGCTGCCAGAACCGGTAGGTCGCGACGACGATGATCTCGCGCCTGTTGACGTAGCCGTTGAACACGTTCTTGCCGGGGTTCGCCAGGTCGCTGACGGTGATCAGGGACAGCCGGTCCACCCAGATCGAGTTGTCCGGGTCGTAGAGGAGGATGCGCGCGGTCGAGGTCCCGGGGACCTGCTCCGTCATCGTGATCCAGCTCTGGTTCCCGTCCGGCGCGGTCGACAGCGGGGCTGACTGCGTCCGGTCGACCGACGCTATGGTGACGAGGATCCCGGTCGCCATGTCAGAACGGGCTCAGCGGGTTCGCCGCCCCGCCGTAGGTCCGCTCCTCGTCGAACAGCAGGTGGCTGACGGCCCCCGACACGCGCTTGCCGTCGAGGTAGACGTGGACGTCGCCGCGCCGCCCGGAGGCGGAGGCTGGGGCCGCGAGCGGGGCGGCCATCGCCGAGGCGGCGCCGGACAGCGGTGCGGCGGCGGCGGCGGACAGGCCGGACAGCGACCTGGCGAACTCGTCGACGAACGCCTGGCCGGTCCGGGCGCCCCATAGGTCGATCTCGTGGAGCGGGCTGCGCGGCCCGGGCGGGCTCTCGGCGTGCAGCAGCTGGCCGATGTTCCGCAGCGCGGCCTTCACGGAGACCTCACCGGTCGCGATTCCGTTGGCGAGGTTGTTGGCGTAGGTGACGCCGGTGCTGTAGCCGTTCGCACCGGCCGCGGCCTGGAGCGCAGTCAGCTGGTCCTGGGCGCCCTGCAGCGCCGCCCCGGCGTCGGCCTTGATCTGGTCGTATGACGAGCCGAGCCCGTGGGCGATCGCGACGCCGTTCGCCAGCCCGGCCTGGGCGAACTTGTCGTGGCCCTTCTGGATCGCCGCGATCTGGGCCGCCGTCAGCTGCCCGGTCGCGGCCTCGACCGCCGTCTGCTGCTGCCGGATCTGGTCGGCGTAGTTGGGCATGACACCGGCGCCCGCCTTCCCGGCCTTGAGCTTCCCCGTCTTGGGGTCGATCTTGGCCAGGTCCGCGTTCAGTTGGCCCATGGCGGAGGTCACGGCGGCGGCGCCGTCCTTGATCGCGCTGGCGACGTCGCCGGGCGTCGAGGAGGCGATCCGCACGGCGATGTCGTGCGCGCGCTGGATCGCCGACGAGATTGGGCGCCCGAGGCTGGACGCTGCCGCGTTCGAGACCTGGACCGCGCCGTGGATCGAGTCGATCCAGACGTTGCTCCAGTCGGACGCCGACGCCGAGATGGCGTTGCCGCTCGCGGTTGCCGAGCGCTCGCCCTCGCGGAAGGCGTTCTGGGCCGCCTGGACCGCCTCGGCCGAGTACGACCACGCGTTGGCCTCGGCGCCCAGCGAGCCGGTCAGCTTGTCGACCGCCCGCGTCGTCGCGGAGACGGCCATGTCCGCCGCGCTCGCGCCGCCCGTCTCGATCATGACCGGCGATCCCGAGGACCCGGCTGGCATGGCGTACCGGTGGCCCGTGCTCGTGGCGGCCGAGATGATGGCCTTCTGGGCCGCGGTGGTGTCCGTGTACTTGGCCTTCGAGGCGGCCCAGAGGAGCGCGATCGGGATGGCGGCGACGAGCGCCGTCCCGAGGCCGGTGGCGATCGCCCCGATTCCGACCCCGCCCGCGATCCCGGCCCCGACCCCGCTCGCGAGCGCCTCCCCCGCCGTGGCGGCCTCCGCCGCCGCCGCGGGCCCCGCCGCCACGGCCATGAACGACGCCATCAGCTCGTCGCCCATCTCGGCGCCCGCCTCGGCCGCGACCTCCGTCACGGCGGTCCCGAGGAGCAGCCCGCGCAGGGCGGCCACCAGCATCTGCCCGGCCGCCACGGCGGCGGCGTAGGCGGCGTTGAACGCCTCGGCGAGGACGCCCGCCGCGGCCGCCACCATGTGCACGACCGTCGCGCCGGTCAGCAGGACGAGCACGGCCTGGGCGACCTTGCCGGGGTCCGCGAGGATGCCCTGGACCAGGCCTGACACGATGCTCGAGGCGAGGGTCCATAGGCCGCCGATGATCTCGGGCCCCTTGCTGACGAGGGTCGCCGTGATCCAGGCCACGAGGGCCGCGGCCGCCTCGGCCCCGGCGGTGATGGCCCACGCCGCGAGCGCGGTTGCCCACTGCGACAGCTGCTTGACGACCGCGGTGATCGTGCTGCCGTCCCCGATGACCCCGACGGCCTTGTCGATCAGGACGCCCACGGCGTTGACGAACAGCGGGACTCCGGTCGTCTGGAGCCAGTCCGCCGCGGCGCCGATCCAGCCCTGGGCCGTCGCGACCCACTTCGGGACCTGGTCGGCGACCCAGGCCGCGGCCGCGGCGCCGACCTGCTCGAGCGTGTCGATCACCTGCGGCATGACGTTCTGGACCGCCGCGACGGCCCAGGCGGAGGCGGCGGACGCCAGGCCGAGGAGCGTGCGCCCGAGGCCCTCGGCCGCGTTCGCGACCGACCCGACGGAGCCAGAGCCAGACAGGAGCGCCGCCAGCGCAGACGCGAACGCCGCGAACGGCGGGACGACGAGGTCGATCCCGTGCCTCAGCGAGTCGAGGGCGGAGTCGACCGGGCCGATGCCGGTCCTGAGCCCGAGGACCGCGGCGGCCACGAGCGCTACCGGGGCCGCGAGCGCGATGGCCGGGCCCAGGAGCCCGATGAGCTCCTCCGCCGCCCCGATGACCAGCGGCTTGACGAACACCAGGGCCGCCCCCAGCCCGGCGACGGCGCCCGCGACCGCGAGGGCCGTGGTCGCGATCTGGGGGTTCGCGACGATCCAGGCCGCGATCGGCTGGAGGATCGACACGACGGCGTGGAGCGCGGACGCGGTGGCCGGGATGAACACCGACCCGATCGCGGCCGAGACGGTGGACAGCATCTTGTGGAGGACCTCGAGCTGCCCGGACACCGTCGCGTCAGTCGTCGCGGCCGCCTGCGCGGCCGTCATGTTCCTCGCGAGCGCCGTGGTGTTGTCCTCGATCGCGGCGGACCCGCCCGTGATGAGCGACGACGCGATGTTGGCCTGCCTGCCGAACAGGGCCTGGAGCAGGGTGTTCTGGGTCAGCTGGGCCCCGTGGGCGAGGAGGCCCTTGACGTCGGCAGTCAGGGCGTTCTTGTGGGCGGTGACGGCCTTCGAGGACGCCTCGGTCGCCAGCTTGGCGAGCATCGCCTCGTCCTTGGCGAGCCGCTGGGACGCGGCCGTCTTGCCGACCGCGGCCGGGAGCTGGTCGTACGCCCCCTTGATCAGGTCGACCGCCTTCGAGAACCCGACGAACTTCCCGGTCGAGTCGGTCAGCGTGACGCCGAGCGAGGCGAGCGCGGACTGGGCCGCCTTCGACGGGTTCTGGAGGATCGAGAGGATGTTCCCGACCATCATCATCGCCCGCTGGCCGGAGCCGACGGCCGGGGCCAGCTCGCGGACGATGCCGAGCAGGTGCTGCATGTCGACGCCGGACCCGGCGATCCTCGGCTGGAGCCGCTGGAGCATCATCGCCAGCCGGTCGACGCCGATCCCGAGGTCGGCGTGGGCCTGCTGGAGCGAGTCCGAGACGGAGGCCGCGTCCTCGGCGTGCTTGTGGTAGACGAGGAGGAGGTCCGTGATCGCCTTGGTGGTCGACCTGAGCGAGGTCCCCGACCCGGCTGCCAGGTCCTGGGCCGAGGACAGGACCTCGGTCGCGGACGCGGCGTCGAGCGAGCCGCCCTGGATCCTCCTCAGCTCTCCGGCGATCGGCCCGAGGGCGCGGGCCATGTCGGTCGCCGAGGCGGTCGTGCCGACGGCGGCCTCCTCGATCTGCTGCCCCATCGCGGCCGCGGCGTCCCCGGTCAGGTTGGCGTTGACCTGGACGGTCGCCATCGCCGTCTGGAGCTCGGCGGCCGAGTGCTCCGCGGCCACGAAGTAGGTCGCCACCCCGGCGGCCACGGCCCCGAGGCCGATCCCGAGCGCCTTCTGGGCGCCGGACATCCCCTCGAGGGAGCGCCTGGCGCGCCCGGACGACCCGGCCAGCTTGTTGAGGGAGCGGTCGACCGACTCGACGGCCCGGACCGCGTTCTCGCGCGCCTCCAGGGCGAGGAGGACGACGTACTCCTCGTCGAACGCCAGTACCCTACCGCCTTCTCTGCTGGCTGTGGGCCCTCGCGTCCGACTCGGCCCGGGCCCTGGCCTCGGTGTTCTCGAAGGTGACGATCTCCGGCAGGGCCGTCAGGACGCGCTCCCAGCGCGAGACTGTCCAGCCGTCGGCGTCGGCCGTCGCCGGGACGCCGAGCTCACGCCACATCAGCCGGGCCGCCTGGATCTCCGCCAGGGTCTGCTCCGCCTCGGGGTCCCTCTCCCGCGACGGGAACATCAGGACGTCCCTGACCGCCTTCCGGAAAGCGCTCGCGCTCGGCCTCGTCCCCCTTGAGCCCGTCCTCGGAGGTGTCCGCCCCGGGCGTCCCGTCCCGGACCGCCTTGTGGATCGCCTCGACGACCTCCTCCGGGAGCGCGTCGATGCTCTCGCGCTTGGCGGCGTCGGGGGCGAGCGGGAGCGGCTTGTCCTCCCGGTCCGTGAAGTTCCAGTCGAGGACGGCGGCGAACACGAGCTCGTCCACGTACTCGGCCGACGAGACGTTCGCCGTCGTTGACACGTCCTTGCCCTTGGCCACCATGACCGGCGTCATCAGCTTGGCCTGCGCCCGCCGGAACGCCTTGCGCTCGAGGGACGTCTGGACCCGGACCCACCACTTCCCGGCCTCGTCGACCTGGAACCGGTCGTTGAACCGGATCGTCACATGCTCGAAGCCTGAGAGGAACCCCATGCCATTACACCTCCAGCGTCCTGTTGCGCCACGGGTTGAGGTAGGAGAGCGCCGCGCCCGGCATCTCTCGCCGGAACGCGGCGAGGACGCCGTCCCGGGCCGCCCCCCAGGCGTCGATGTGGAACGGGTTCGCGGCCGTGCCGGGGTGATCGACGTGGGACGCGAACACCTCGGTGCCGTCGCCCGCGAAGAAGTGGAGGACGGAGGCGTAGACGGGATCGATCCCGTGGGGCGCCGTCCCCCGCGTCACGTAGGCCGCGATCGGCCCGCGGGCGTCGGAGGACCCGGCCGTCAGCCGCCCCTGCTGGTCCTCCCACGTCATGCTCGCCGCGAGCTCCCCTGTGGAGTACGGCGCGGCGTCGGACAGGGCGGAGGAGAGGACCGGCCCCGCCTCCGCCTCGAACCTCTGCCACGCGTCCTCCCAGGCGCCCATGTCAGGCCGCCGCGGCGAGGTCGTTGACGAGCGTCATCTTCCAGTCGCGCCCGGCCGTGTCGTCGTAGACGGTCGTGCCGGTGTACGTCACCCGCCAGGTCTCGTTCTCGGCCTTGAAGGGGAACGTCCTCCAGTAGAGGTACGCGTCGAGCGTCAGCGAGCGGTTGACCCCGGTCGAGGCGATCTGCGTGCCCGTCGCGGCGAGCCTCAGCTTCCGCTCGACCCCGTTCCCGACCGCGTTCATGGCGTTCGAGAGCTCGGTCGAGTCGTCGAACCACTGGACCAGCTCGACATCGAGCGCGCGCGTCGGGCGGGCGATCGCGGTCGAGTACAGCTTCCCGTTGAGGAAGTAGAGCTGCTGGATGCCGTTCTTGAGGGTCGCCTTCGCGCTGGACATGTCGTTGAACGGCGTCGTCCCGATCGTCGCCGAGTCGATGAACGTGGACGTGTACGCCGGGTTGATCATGTTCAGGTCCAGGCGGGTCAGGCCCGGGGTCCGGGCGCCCATCTGGAAGGCCATCTGCCCGATGAAGTCGACCGTGGCCTGGGCCGCGTCAGTCCCGCGGACGAACTCGAGGACCAGCTGGTCGCAGTACAGGGCGGCGATGTGGTAGAACGCCGTGTCGGAGCCCATCTCGGCGCCTAGCCCGGAGATGTCGTCCGCCGCGAGGGTCGGGGAGAAGTCCCAGGTGTAGACCCCGGTTGGGCTCTGTGACGGGACGACGCCGCCCTTGACCGCGAAGCCGAGGAGGTTCGGCAGGACCTCGAACGTCTGGGGCATCTTGAGCCCCTTCAGCTCGGAGCGCTCCGAGACGATCATCGACTCGTAGAAGGCGACGAACGAGTTCCGCATCAGGGCGGGCATGTAGCGGTCGACCATCGGCTCGAACATGATCGGCTCGATGGGGATGAGCGACGTGGCGGACTGGAAGACGAGCGCGCCGCTGGCGTGCGTCGCCGCCGTGGTCCCGTTGGCGCCGCGGCTGACGGTCCAGGACGTGGTCCCGAAGCCAGCGGTGACCTGCATCTGCTCGGCGTCGATCATGACGTAGAACGGTCCCGAGCCGGGGAACCCGGCTGCCGAGGTCACGCTGATCGAGGTCCCGCCGGTGCCGGTGACGGCCGCGGCGAGCGTCGTGTAGCCTGGGTTGAGGTTGGTGGCCGAGACCCGCGCCGCCTCCGTGAAGGCCTGGAGGGAGGACAGCGGGATGCTGCCGTATCCGGTGGTCAAGTACCTCCTCTCGGCGCATCCTCGGGCGCCGTCGCCCGGGCTCGCCGGGGCTCGTCGTCTCCACCGGCCCGCACGTACAGGCCGGACTCCAGCGCTATCGCGACCATCGCCGGGTCGCCCAGCTCCGTGTCGGCGGCCGGGACCCCGTCGAGGCGGCGGCGCCCGTCCCCGACCCAGCGTAGCCGCACGGGGCCCCGGAACGCTAGCCTGGCCGCCTTCGGCTCGGGGTCGCGCAGGTGCAGGGCCCTGGGCCCGTGGACGTGCTCGGACTCGCCGCGCCGGTGCAGCTCGCCGATCACCATCGAGTCGAGCGACCTCCAGTCGCGCTGCGCCTCGGGGATCCTGCAGAACACGTCCGGGTGCCGCGCGATGAACGAGTCGCGGAAGCGCACGCACCCGAACGCCGTCAGGGGCAGGTCGCCCCAGAGGTACGGGACCGCGCACCACCCCTGCGGGCAGGCCGCGAACCCCTCCACCGTCCCGGGCTCGGGGACCACGTCCTGCTCGACGACCGCGAACGTCAGGCCGTCCGCCCAGACGCCCGAGAGCAGGCCCCAGTAGGCGGCCGGGTCCTCCGGGTCGAGCACGGCATGGACCGGGTTGTGGGGCGCGAGGGCGGCCTCCGTCTCCGGCCTGAGCATGCCGGGGACGTACGGGACGTACACCAGCGGGTCCGGCGGCCAGCTCACCGGGGCGCCCCGCAGCGGCCGCAGCGCCTCGTCCACTCCCAGCCGTCCCAGCCGCAGGCGCAGGTCCAGCCGCCGGACCCGCGCGGGGGCGCCTTGACCTCGGCGGCGTAGTCACCCCTCGTCGAGCCCCGGCCGTCCACCGGGCCGCGCCGACGGAGCTCCTCGACGTGGGATGGCTCCGTGACGACCACACGGCCGGACGCCCCGACCGGGTAGGAGGTCCCGTCCGCCATCACGACCTCGCGGACGGACCTGTCGACGGCGACCCTCATGACTGCCAGGCCTCGACCGCGGCGACGGTCAGCTCGGCGGCGTGGTAGAGGTAGAGGCCGTCCCCCGACGCCACGGGCGGGCCGTACCGCCACTCGATGTCCTCGCCGACGGTCTGGAGGACGGACGTCGAGCCGTCGGTCGGGTCGGCGATCGTCTGGCCGAGCTCGGCGTACCGGAAGAAGTCGAGGACGGTCCGCAGGAGGACCGGGAACAGGTCCTGGACCGAGATCGAGACGTCCGACGCCCACATGACCCAGACCGTCAGCTGGTGTCTCGCCTGCCGCTGCCCGGCCCGCCCGGCGGCGGCGTCGGCGGCCGAGCGCGCGCGCGGGAGGGTGAGTCTCGTCTCGCGGCCCCTGCCGCCCCAGACGAAGGCCTGCGGCGTGGTCATGAAGGCCGACCCGGGCGGGGGCGGGGCGACCCATGACTGGACCGGGTCGAGGCCCGGCGACTCAAGGCCGCTGAGGCCGTCCGCCGCCCAGTGCTCGACCGAGTAGATGCTCACCAGGTCCTCGCGAACCGGGCGACGGCCTTCTCCCCTCGCTCGTACCAGTCCTGGCGGGCCACGCCGCCGATCGCGCCGCGTGCCTGCTGGGGGGCGAGCGCGGCCGAGCCGCGCATCAGGCCGAAGTAGGTCGCGAAGTAGAGGACGGCGTTCTGGAGGGTCTGCGGCATCGCCGTCAGGAGGACGCGCTGGTCGGGCCCGGTCAGGCCGCCGACCAGCGGGACGTGCGGGAACTGGAGGGGCGCCGCCAGCGTCAGCGTCCCGGGCCCCGAGATGGCGCCCGGGACGTCGGGCGTCATGCCCGACACGGACACGTCCTCGCGCGTCGGCGGGTCGGCCACCGTCCCGGCCGCGCCGAGCCCCTGGTCCGGGTCCCACCACCCGGAGACGTCGTCGACGTGGATCTCGGTGTCCCCGGCGGCCGCGGCGGCGTCGATCCCGGCGACCGGGAACCCGGAGACGGTGGTGACCTGCAGCATGTAGCCGTTGCGCCCGAGGGCCCACGAGACGTAGCCGGGCGCGACGAGGATGGTGGTCGGCGACGGGGACCCGCCCGCGGGGACGATGGTCCCGGTCTGGTGCTGCCCACCGTGCTCGACCACGAGTGACGTGGCCGGGATCGGCGAGAGGGCCACCGGCGGCGTGGCGGCCGCGGGACCGGCGGCGGCCCCGACGACCCGGAGGACCGGGGACCTCGTCATCCTCATCCTGGCCCAGCCGTTGCCGGGGACGGTCACGGCGAGGTCGGGCCCGAACTCCGTCTCCGTGTCGACCCCGGCCCTGAGCGACTGGTTCGCGACCGCGTCCGCCTCCGACGTCGCCTTCCAGCAGGCGTCGAGCTGCGCCGCCAGCTGGTCCTCTGACGAGGCGCCCTGGCGCGGGAACGACTTCCAGTCGACGCCGTAGTTGGTCGCGAGCAGGACCTTGGGCGTGATGTACGGTGTCAGCCCTGTCGTCACTCGGGTCCGTTCCTCCTATGGAGAGGTTAGCGCCTCGGGCCTGCCGCTGCCTAGCCGGTGAAGAAGGCCGGTGCCGGGTAGACGTTGAGCCGGTAGAGGTGGTACCAGCCGATCGTGCCAGCGGTGAACCGGCCGAAGCCGATCCACGCGGGCGTCCCGGCCCACGTGGTGTTGGCCGTGTAGGCGGTGAACGTCGAGCCGTCGTCGGAGTGCCTGGCTGTGTAGGTCGTGCCCGACTTCTTCAGCGTCTGCCACATGTGTTGGCGTGTGATCGGGCTGGACCACGCGGCCGACCCGCCCGTGCTGCTGTAGGCCCACGAAACGAGGTTCCAACAGTAGATCCCGGCTGAGTTGTTGTACTGGGAGGCGCCGACGCCGGTGCCGCTTGAGTCGACGGCGAACGGCCCGGCCATCTCGGTGTTGGCGATGGCCGTGTAGCCAGCGAACTCGACGACGATCTCCCAGTCGCCGGGCGGAGCAGGCCAGTAGAGCGCCGCGGCCGATGCGTCTAGCAGCACCTCGACACCCTGCCCGCCGCCCGGGACGAGGATGCTCGCCGCGGGCGCGCTGAAGCCGCGGTTGGCGACGCGCCGGTCGAGGTCCGGCCGGTTGCGCAACGCCGTGAAGTCGCGGCCGTAGGACGACATCCGGTAGCGCACGGGGTTGGACCACGTCCGCTGGTTGAACGGGACGCCGACCTGCGGCACCCGGGTCGGGTAGGCGGACCGGCGCTGCTGCTTCGCGTACATCAGCCTGGGAAGAACGTCGGGCCGGGCCAGACCGTGACCCGCCACAGCCGCCACCAGAACTGGATCGCGGTGTAGAACCGGCCCACGCCGATCCAGACCGGCGTGCCAGCCCATGTGTTGGCCGTCTGGTACGACGTCCACGTCGACCCGTCGTCGCTGTGCTTGCCGGTGTACGCCGTGCCGGACTTCCTCAGGGTCTGCCACATGCGGCGCTGGTCGTTGAATGGACCGCCGGTCCACGTCGCGGTGTTGCCGGACGAGGCGTACGCCCAGCTCGACAGGCCCCAGTTGACGACTCCGGCCGGGTTGTTGTACTGGGTGCACGCCTGCCCCGTGCCGGAGGCGTCGACGGTGAACGGGCCGACCATCTCGATTCCGCCATTGCCAGCAGAGTAGCCGCTGAACTCGACGACGATCTCCCAGTCGCCAGGGGGGGCCTGCCAGTAGACCGCGGCTCCCTGCGTGTCGAAGTACACCTCGACCGGCTGCCCTCCGCCCGGCACGAGGATGCTGGTCGACGGCGTGGAGAAGCCGCGGTTGCGCACGACGCGGTCGAGGGACGCCCGGCCCGGCATGGCCGTGAAGTCGCGGGCGTAGGGGCTCGACAGCCCAGGCCGCATCCAGACAGGGTTGGACCACTTGGAGGCGCCCGGGAACGGGACGGCCTGCTGCCTCGGGACCCCTGCGTGCTTGCTCGGGACGAGGACCCTCGACACCTAGAAGTCGCCGTACTGGGCGAGCAGCGTGAGCGTCTTGGCCGAGGTCACGGCCGCCTGCACACCGGCCTTCAGAACGTCGCCCGCGCCGAGTTGGAGCGTGCCGTCAGGCAGCAGGAACGGCAACTGGCCGACGTCGAGGACCTGCACGGCCGCGGTCGGGTTGGAGGCGGTTGCGTCGCCCGACCCGGCCGGGACCCGCTTGCCGCCGATCGGGTAGTTGGTGCCCGACCCGCCGATCTGGACGTAGAGGCCCACGTCGTTGGCGGCCGTGTCGGTCGTGGTCGCCTCGACGCCCAGGACGAGGCTGCCGTTCGAGCCAGCGGTGAGGAGCGTCTTCAGGGACGTGCCGTCGCCGTTCGCGAACTGAACGGCGGCCGTCTTCGGGGTCGCGTAGAAGATGGGGCTCGTCCCGGCAGCCATCAGGTCACCTCATGTTCTGGTAGGCGTAGAGGAGCGCAGCCGCCGTGACCGCGGGCGGGGCCGCCCCGCCGGTCGGGAGCGAGGCGACCGTCAGGACGTGGGCCGCGACCTCCCCGGACGCGTGGGACACGGCGCTCTGGGCGCCGCCGTACGGCTCGGCCGCCCTCGAGACCGTGAAGGTCGTCCCGGCGACCGAGGTCACGAGCATCAGCTCGGCGTTCGTCAGGTCGGCGCGGCAGACGAGGAGCCGGAAGTTCCCGGACGTCGGGAACCCGGTCGCGCTCGCCACGGACACCGTCCCGTCGCCGCTCCCGACCGGCGAGGCGACGGTCGTCCTGGCGCCGTTGGCGTACTGCTCCGTCACGGGACCGGGGCCGGGAAGGCCGAGACGAGGAACTCGCCCGCCCCGGCTGTCTGGACCGAGCCGCCGGGCGGAGACCACCAGCGGTACTGCCAGCGGCCCGGCTTCGCGGACGTGTCGACGTCGAGGGTGTAGACGCCGGACGAGGCGCGGACGATCGGAGACCCGACGTCGTCCGTGCGGTACGTCGTCGTCTTGCCGGTCGGGTCGACCACGTCGACGCATGCCACGTCGGGGTCGACCGTGGAGCCCGTCTTCTTGTTCGTGTAGGTCCCGGAGACCGTGACGGCATTCCCTACGGTGTACCGGTTGGGCGGTTCGCTCGCTGAGCGCCTCCTCAGTCCGTCAGGGCGTCCGACACCGCGACGGCGTACGTCGCCGAGGCTGCCTGGGCGACGGCGTGCCCGGCGGAGTCCGCCGTCCCCACGCCGAAGGCTACCCCATCGGCCGTCGCGACGGTAGCCGCCGCCGCGTCGGACGCCGCGGCCGAGAAGGCGGCGTAGTCGGCGGCGGAGACGCGGTCGGCCCGGATGCTCGGCCTGAACTGGGACGCGAGGAAGCCGAGGAGGCCGAGGGCCGCCCGGAGGGCCACCGAGACGCGGCGCGCGATCGCCCCCGAGGGCAGCGTCGAGGCCGTCATGGACCGAGCCGTCGAGCGGGCGAGGGCGGCGGCGGACGTGAGGGCGGCGGCGAGCTGGACCGGCCTCGTCCTCAGGATCGAACCGGCCGAGGCGATCGAGGCCGCGAGCGGGACGCCGGTGGACCTCGAGGCCGCCCCGGCCGCCCCGAGTGCCCCGGCGAGGCTCCGCGCCGTCCTGCGGACGGCGGCGCCCGCTGGCGAGACCGACGCGGCCAGCGCCCTCGTCCCGACGCGCGACAGGGCACCGGCCGGTGAGGCCGCCCCGGCCAGCCCGCGAGCGGTCGTCCTGGCCAGCGCGGCGGACGGGGACAGCGACGCGGCCAGATCGACCAGGGTCGGCCCGAGATGGGACCACGCGAGTGACCCGGCCGCGTCGAGCGCGGCTGACAGGGCCCTCGAGGACGCCCGCGCCAGCGAGGCGGACGCCGAGGCCGACGCGGCGAGGAGGCGGCCAGTGCGCCGGGTGAGGGCGCCCGAGGCGGAGACGGCGGCCGCGAGCTGCCTGGAGGCCGCCCGGGCGAGCGAACCGGCCGGGGAGGCCGAGGCGGAGAGCTTCCTGGCGGTGGACCTCGAGGCCGAACCGGCCGGGGAGGCGGTCCCGGCGAGCGGGACGCCGGTCCTGAGGGACGCCGCCCCGGCGGGTGACGAGGCCCCGGCCAGCGCCCGGGCCGTGCGCCGGGCCAGCGAGGCTGACGACGATAGGGCGGCCGCGAGCGAGACGAGGCGCGCCCTGGCCAGCGCACCGGCCGGTGGCAGGGCGGCGGCGAGCCTCCTCGAGGTCGACATGGCGACCGACGCGGACGTCGTGATCGCGGCCGTCAGGTAGACGAACCTGCCGCCGGACGACTCGAGGGACCCGACGGGCGACAGGGCACCCGCGAGGGCCCGGGCCGCCAGGCGTGCGAGCGAGGCCGCGGGGCCGATCGACGCGGACAGGGCCCTGGAGGCCGCCCGGGCGATCGAGCCGGACGGGCCGACGGACGCCGCCAGCCTGCGCGCCGTCAGGCGGGCCGCGGACCCGGCCGGGGAGACGGCTGCCGACATCGTGTGCGGGAGCGCCCGGAGGACGGCCCCGGCAGGAGAGAGTGACGCGGCCGCGAGCCGGTACGGGAAGGAGCGCCAGACGACGCCGGACGGCGAGGCCGAGGCCGCCAGCTGGCGCGCCGTCCGCCGGGCCGCGGCGCCCGCCGGGGTGACCGACGCGGCCAGCCGGTACGGGAACGCCCGCAGGACCGTCCCGGCCGGGCTGACCGAGGCCGTCATCCTGTACGGGAAGCCGCGCGAGGCCGAACCGGCCGCGGAGAGCGACGCGGACAGGGCGCGGGCAGTCGACCTGGTGATCGCACCGGCTGGCGCGACGGACGCCGCGAGCCGGTAGGGGAACGCCCTGAGCAGGGCACCGGCCGGTGCGACGGCCGCCGTCAGGCGGACCGGCATCCCGGTGCGGACGAGGACCCCGGCCGGGGACGCGGAGGCGATCAGGGCGCGGGCCGTCCGCCGGGCGGCGGCGCCGGATGCCGCGAGGGCAGCCGTCATCCGCACCGGCATCCCGGCCCGGCCGATCGCCCCGGCGGGCGAGACGGACGCGGCGAGCGCCCTTGCCACGGCGCGGGCGGCCGCCCCGGCTGGCGACAGCGAGGCTGGCATGGGGCGCGCCGTCCTCCTGGACGCGGCCCCGGACGGGGTGACGGACGCTGCCAGGGTCCTGACCTGCGCCCGGAGGACGGCCCCGGCGGGCGAGAGGGACGCGGCCAGCTGGCGCGCGGCGGACCTGGCGAGAGTCCCGGCCGGGCCGATCGACGCGGCGAGGCGGTACGGGAACGAGCGGGTGAGTGAGGCGGCCGGGCCGATCGTGGCCGTCATCCTGACCGGCATCCCCGAGCGCGCGAGGGCGCCCGAGGAGGCGACGGCGGCGGCAAGCGCCCTCGCCGTGCGGCGGGCGGCGGCCCCGGCTGGCGTGACCGAGGCGGCCATCCTGACCGGCATCCCGGCCCGGCCGAGGACGCCGGACGGCGAGGCGGACGCGGCGAGGGCCCGTGCGGTCGACCTGACGGCGGCGCCAGCCGGTCCGATCGACGCCGCGAGGGACCGGGCGGCGCTCCGCGAGACTGACCCCGACATGGATACGGAGGCCGAGAGGGCGCGGACCTGGGCCCGCAGGACCGTCCCGGTCGGGGTGACCGAGGCGGCCAGCGCCCTCGCAACGGCCTTGGCCGCCGCGCCGGACGGGGAGACGGCGGCCGCGAGCGCCCTCGAGGTGCGGCGAGCGTACGCCCCGCCCGACGAGATCGAGGCCGAGAGCGGGACTGCGGATGCGCGCGCCAGCGCACCGGCCGGTGCGACGGAGGCCGCGAGGGCCCGGACGTACGCCCGGAGGACCGTCCCGGCCGGGGTGACTGAGGCCGAGAGCTTCCTGGCGGTCGAGCGCACGGCGGCCCCTGCGGGCCCGATCGCCGCCGTCAGGCGGACCGGCATCCCGGCCCTTCCGAGCGCCCCAGACGAGGACGCCGCGGCCGCGAGGGCGCGCCTGGTCGACCTCGTCAGCGCGTCGGTCGCGGCGGCGCCGTACGAGCCGAGGACGGTCGAGCCGGGGACCGCGGCGCCGAGCAGGGCGCCGAGGCCGGACGAGCCTGGGGGGCCGAACCCGATCGAGGCGGCGAGGGCGTGGGGGAACGCCCGAGCGGCAGCGCCAGCCGGGCCGATGGACCCGGCGAGCGTTCGCGTCGTGAAGCGGAGCAGCGACCCGGACGGACCCTCGGCCGCAGTCAGCGAGCGCGCCGCCCGCTTGGCCGCCGACCCCGCAGGCGAGATGGTAGCCGACAGGGCCCTCGAAGCCGAGCGCGAGAGGGCCCCGGCCGGGGTGACGGAGGCCGCGAGGGCGCGGGCCGTCCGCCGGGCCGCCGACCCGGACGGGGACTCCGAGGCCGTCATCCTGACCGGCATCCCGGTGCGGACGAGCGAACCGGCCGGGCCGGAGGACGCCGCAAGGGCCCGGGCCGTCCGCCGGGCGGCGGCGCCCGCCGGGCCCATTGAGGCGGTCATCGAGTGCGGAAGGGCCCGCAGGAGGACACCGGCCGGGCTGACGGACGCCGCCAGCGAGCGCGCCGTGCGGCGGGCGGCCGAGCCGGACGGGGTGACGGAGGCGGCCATCGCCCTGGCCGACAGGCGGGCGAGCGCCCCGGCTGGACCCTCCGTGGCGGTCAGCGCGCGCTTCGACGCCCTTGAGAACGACGAGGCGGCCGGGGACATGCTGGCGGTCAGGGTCGAGGTGTAGGTCGTCCCGCCGCCGGTCGACGCCCCGTGGAGGAGTGTGAGGAGGCTCAATCAGCCCCGGCTACGGCTCGATGCGGACGGCGGCTTCCTCGCCGTCGAGGGTGCCGAACTGCCAGTACCGGCCGTCGTTGTCGCGGTGCTCGATCGCGAGGACCTCGTGGAGCGACGCGTGCGTGCCGCGCTTGGCGACGTCGTAGACCGCTCCCTCGACCAGCGGCACCCGCTTGTACGCGATCCCGAGGGCCCCGATCAGGAGCTCCATCTTCATCAGGGTGCACCCGAGGCCCTGGTAGTACCCCGGGCGGCCGTTATGGTACGGGTAGGTGTGGGTCACGAACGGGGCCTTGATGTAGCCAGCCACGTTGAGGAGCGTGTCGAGCGTCAGCTCGGGGACGATCACGTCCTGCTCGAGGCTCCAGACCCAGTCGTACCCGTTGAACTCGGCGTGGTCCGCGATCACCCTCCACGAGCGGTAGAACGTATCCTCCCAGTCCTTCGAGGGCTCGACGTGGCGGACGTCGAGGTCGCCGTAGACCTTCGTCCACTTGCGCCTGACCCGGTCGGCGTACTTCCCGCCGTCGGCCGTGTTGTCAACCAGGATGGTCCGGCGGTTCTTCCAGTGGAGGGCGGCGACGTGCTCGAGCCACTCCTTCAGGATCGGGGCGAGGCCCTTGTACGTCGGGCAGCCGATCAGGACCGAGTCCTCGCGGTCCGGGACGGGGGCCTCGGCGACGAACACGTCCCCGGGCGGGGGGTCCTGCACGGCGGCGGGGGCGGTCCCGGCCTTCGAGGCCTTCCCCCTACCCACGGCGCGCCTGCTTCCTGATCTCCCCCCTGACGGCGTCCAGCGCGTCGGCCGGGGTCGCCCTCGGAGGGCCCTCCCGCTCCCAGAGGATGACGCCGCCCGACCCGTCGAGCGGCGGCAGCCTGGAGCGGACGGTCGCGGTCCACATCTCGCCGTGCATCTCGTCCGTGGTCTCGTCGTGCAGCTTGAGGCCGGTCCATGCCCAGCCGTCCGGCAGGGATTCCCGGAGGCGCGCGACCTCCTCCTCGAAGACCTTCGCCTTCATCGGCCATGCTCCCCTCTACGCGATTCGCTGAATGTACGCGAGCGCATAGTAGCCGGGCCAGGCGGTCGTATGGTCGGCGACGACCGGCTGGGTGATCGAGTGGGCGGAGACGACCGGCTGGGTGATCGAGTGGTCTCCAACCACGGGCTGGGTGATCGTGTGCGTCAGGCTGGTCGGCCCCGTGACGGCCGCCGAGGTCGAGGCGGACGAGGTCCGGAAGGTCGACGACGTGTTGAGGGTGTGGGCCGCGATCGCGACGTTGGTCGTCAGGGTGTGGCTCGAGAGCGAGACGTTCGTGGACAGCGTATGGGCGCTGACCGCGACGCTCGTGGAGAGCGAGTGGCTCGAGGCGGCCGCCGCGCCGGACTGGGTGAGCGACCCGGTCAGGTTGGTGTTGGCGACGCCCGCGTTGTCCTGTCGCGCGCCGACCACGAACTTGTCGCGCAGGTCGGGCGTCCCGTTCGTGCCGTCGCACAGCTGCCAGTTGGAGGGGATCGAGGCGATCGAGCCGGACCACAGGATGATCCCGCCGATCGGCATGACCTCGGGCGCGTAGTACGCCATCGCCGCCTCCTCAGACCGACCTGTGCCGGACGAGCCGGACGCCGGGGACGGCGGCGCCGATGGCGTAGTGCTCGGCGATCCTCGCGGCGGAGAGCGCCGTCCCGTACAGCGCCACGCGCGAGATCGACCCGCCCATGTAGGCGGACCAGACCCCGACGTAGATCGACTGGGACGCGGGGACGGCCCCCGTGATCCCCGGCGTCAGGATGCCGCCCGACCCCCGGACCCCGTCGAGGTAGCCGACGAGGTGCGTCCCGTCCCAGGTCGCCGCGATGTGGTGGAGGGCCCCGTCCGAGACGTTCGACGCGGTGTCGAGGAAGTTGTTCGACCCGCCGTAGAGCACCGCGTACATGTGCCCCGACGAGTCCCAGCCGAGGAACCACGACTGGTTCGCGGAGTAGGCCCCCCACCCGACGGCCTGCGCGTTCGCCGACGCCGGGACCCGGACCCACGCCTCGGCGGTCCACGACCCGTTGCCGGTCGGCATGAAGTTGTCGGCCGTGTCGCCCACGTAGCCCGTCGACCCGTCGAGGCCGAGCGCGCCGCCCCCGACCCCGATCCCCTGGACCCCCTGACGCACCGTCCCGCCGTACACCCACGTCCTCGTGTTGCCGGACGAGTCGGCCGGGACGGAGCCCTTCGACTCGTCGAGCCGCAGGTACGCGAGCGGCGAGTCGGAGAGCACCGACAGGTCGTACTGGTCGGGCGGCGAGGCCATGATGACCGGGAACCCCATGTCCGCGCCGGGCGACGAGAGCGGGGAGTTCATCCGCGATCCCCACCCGGTGCCGGGAACCCACTGGAACGCCGCCATGTACGGCGAGCCGGAGATCCCGAGCACGACCGCCTTGCCGTCCGGCGTGAACGCCGCGCCGTAGACGACCACCCCCGGGCCGATCACCGGGTCGGCGTACTTGGAGCCGAAGCCGGTCGTGCTGTTGAAGGCGTAGGCCGAGACGTACGGGGAGGAGTTCAGCGCGAACAGGACGACCGACCCGTCGGGGCTGAACGCGATCGAGTTGGGGCTCCCCGGGAGGGCCGTGCCGGGGGCGGAGTACTTGGACCCGAAGCCGGTCGAGTCGTCCCAGTGGTACGCGCTCAGGAACGACGCCGACGAGTCACCGGCGATCACGGCCTTGCCGTCCGGCGACACGGCCAGTGCGTTGCCCATCAGGGTCGGGAGCGACGCCGGGTTCGAGTACCTGGACCCCCAGCCGGAGGCGAAGTGCCACGCCCCGATGTACGGAGAGGCGTTGATGCCGACGATGACGGCGGCCTTCGACGGCGTGAACGCGATGCTGTAGCAGTCGGCCTCGGGCAGCGTCCCCGGGTCGGCGTACTTGGAGCCGAAGCCAGCGCTCCACGGCCACGCCTCGAGGTACGGCGTCGTGCTCCCCGACATGGCGACGGCGCCGCTGACGGCGGCGAGGCCGTTGGGGTAGTTGACCGCGCCGGGCGCGTTCCCGTAGCGCGTCCCCCAGCCGGAGGCGACCAGGAACGGGAACGCCGCCGCGTCGTACCCGGGCGACGACTCGCCCATGATGACGGCGGTCGCCCTGTCCGGCGAGGCGAGCGTGGCGGGGTACGAGGACGGCGACGACGGCGACGAGTAGGCCGCCCCGAAGCCGGAGCCCGAGTCGAAGCGGGCCGCGTACAGGGACGTCGTCTTCGCGGCGGCGGCCGCGTAGGCCGTACCGACCGACCCGGACGAGCGGAGGAACACGTGCTGGCCCGAGTTGTAGTCGCCGCCGGACGTCGTCGCCGTGACCGACCCGACCGTGGTGACGCCGCTGAGGATCGAGTAGGAGGCCTCGGCCTCCAGCTGACCCGCGCCGCCGGAGTTCGTGTTCCCGGTGTCCGAGTAGCCGCCCGGCTGCGTGATCGCCGTCCCGACTCGGGAGGCGGCGAAGTTCACGTCGACGCCGTTGCACGACGCCCACGACCCGAGCGCGGGCGAGACGATGCTCGCCGACGCGGAGGCCGTCTGACCGGCGTACTGCGAGGGCGTGGGGATGACCGGGTCGACGCCCGAGAACGCGACCACCGTCGTCACGCTGTACACCGCGCTGCCGAGCGTCAGGGAGTACGAGGACGGCTCGGACGCGGCGACCCTCCAGAACAAGCGCTGGCCGATGTTCGCGGCGAGGTTGTTGAGCAGGGGTGCCCACCCCGTCGGCGTCGTGCAGGTCGGCTGGCCGACCGTGGCCACCACGAGGACCATGACGTCGCCGTCGACGACACCGGACGGGACGGTCGCCGTGATCGAGGTCGTCGACCCGGCGGACGCGGCCCTGTTGCGGTACGCGGCGGCCATCGTCAGACGAGCTCGGTGATCCGGACCGCCCCGGCCGCCGCGCTCCAGACGCCGACCACCTGGCCCTCGTACTCGTAGGGCAGCTCGTAGTACCCGCCCGAGGCGATCTTGACCGTGAAGCTGGTCGCCGAGGCCGTGCCGGAGCCGAGCAGGAGGTACAGGGTGGCCGTCGAGTCGTTGAAGAACGTCGCGCCCGCCCGGCTCGCGTTCGCCGCGAGCAGGGTCGTGGATGTCGTGGTTCCCGACACGTTGGTGGAGGTCGGGGTCGACGACGTGGCGTCGACGACGCGGAGGCCGTTGGCGGGGGCGCCGGGGCCCGCGTCGACGGGCGTGGTCGATCCGACCGTCCCGTCGACCAGCTTCATCTGCTGGTACTGGACGACCGGCGTCGAGCCGATCCCCTCGGACGCGATCGTCGGGGTGGCGTCGCCTGAGCCCGTCGCGGGAATCTTGACGTTGTTCGCCACCTACACCTCGATCGCTGTGGGGGCGGGGCCCCGCGGGCGCCCGCCCCCGGCTCGCGCTCCCCCCCCGGACGGGGCTACCCGCCGGAGTTCAGCGTCAGGGTGTAGGTGAACTGGATGGAGTCGCCGTTGATGACGTTGATCGCCGAGAACTGCTTGTGGTCGAGCATGACCGGCAGGATCGTGAACGCCTCGGTGGCGCCCGGGGTCGAGCCGCCCGTGCCGTCCGCGACCTTGAACCAGCCCGACGCGAGCGCCCCGACGGCGAGCGTGCCGATGTGGGTCGTGTTCGAGAGGTTCAGGCCCCAGACGGTCGTGGTGCCCGGCTTGACGATGGTCTGCTGGAGGCCGCGGACGGTCGCGGAGGACGCGGTCTGGGCGGAGCCCGTGTCCGTCCATGTCGTGGCCGACGTGGCCGTGAACGGGGTGCCCGTGGACGAGGTCAGGGTCGCGAGGGAGTGGACGCCCCACTCGGTGATGGCAAGGGAGCCGCCAGCCGAGATCGTCGCGACGGTGCGGTACTGCTGGGAGTTGGCCGTCGAGACGTTCGACGCCGTCCCGGTCACGGCGGTGGTCGTCGTCGGCGCGGCGAGCGTGCCGAGCGCGATGTCGGTCGCGGCGGCGGCGGTCGCGTTCGTGCCCCAGGCGTGGTAGTTGGCGAGGCCGATCGTCGACAGGTTCAGCTGGGCCGACCACGCATAGTCGTTGGCCATCGCCATGACCCCGACGTTCGTCACCGCCCCGGAGCCGAGGTCGTAGCCCAGACCGCGGAGGAGGTCGAAGTCGTCGCGGTTGTCGGAGATGACGTGCCCGTGCCGGTCGCGGTGGAGCGCGTAGAGGCGCGTCGCGAACAGCTGCTGGGCCGTGATCGCGGCGTCCTCGCGCCGCGCGAGGTAGGCGAGCCTCCCGCCCAGGAGCGGGATGCGGATGGACGGGATGCTGGTCAGGAAGTCCTCCTCAAGAGAGATGCGATGGCGTCGGCGAGGCGCCGGACCGGCGACGGCTCGGCGCGGCGCACCGCGATCCCGAGGTCGCCCTTGGGACTGACCGTGCCCTTCGCCACCCTACGCCTCCGCCGCCTCCCCGGCCTGGTTGCCCCGACCGGTCGCCCGGCGGGCGCACCTCCGGCATCGCCATCGGTCGCCCGTCCAGACTATGTGCTCGCTGCAGTGCGGGTGCCCGCAGTCCGAGCAGTTCTCTACCGTGTACTGGCCCGGGCGGGCGCAGAGGCGGCATAGCCGCTTCGGCCGCCCCATCCCTGGTCAGCCCCCGTCGACGACGACACGGACCTCCGGCCCGTCCGCCGCCGCGGCCTTGTCCTTGCGACCGCGCCGCGCGGGGCGGCCCTCCAGCGCCTCGGCGATCCGCTCCCCGATCTCGGCCGCCGTGCTGCCCTGGCCGGACTCGCGCTCGGCGCGCTCGGCCTGGGCCTGCGTCGGCGGCAGGAGGCGGGTGTCGTACACGGCACCGGCGTTCTTGACGAGGTACGGCTCGCACAGATCGCAGTCGATCGCCGTCGGCGTCTCGTCCTCGGGCGGCGCGTTCCGGTTGTGCACGTGCCCCGTCTCGGGGATGCCGATGCTGTAGAAGGTGTGCTGGAGGTAGACGGTCATGTCCTCAATGAGCCTCCGTCGCTTGGCGCCAGGGCGGAGCCGCACCTGCCGCACTCGGTTGTCCAGGGCCAGCACGAGCGCCCGCAGGACGGGCACTCCCGGCCGTCGACCGCCCCGGCGGAGTAGCGCGCCGGAGCGATCTCGACGATGGCGTCGTAGCGCCTCATGGCCGCGCTCCCGCGGATGGACGCCGCCGCCTCGTCCTGCACGACCACCCGCCCATGCCTGTCGGCCTGGACGGACGACCCGTCGGGCATGTCGAGGCCCCGGGCGCCCCCGAGGAGCTGGAACAAGGGCACGTTGCGCCTCCTATGGTCCCGGCGGGGCGGGCGGTGAGGGAGAGCACCGCCCGCCCCGCGTGAAGTGCTAGGCCCAGTTGCCGTTCGTGGAGTCGCCCGACTTCTGGATGCCGCCGAGGCGGCCGGAGAACTGCGGGGCGATGCCGACGAGGGCGCCGTACTGGAAGAGCGAGTACCGGAACGTGACGTCGATGACCGGCCAGCTGATGCTGACGTAGTCCTGGACGTTCGTGACCTCCCAGGCGTTGCCGACGTTGGAGAACGACTGGGGCAGCTGGTAGGTCAGCGCCAGCGCGTTGCCCTGCTGCATGTACGGGTGGGTGACGAGGGCGACCATCGACCGCGTGATCGGGTTCTGGATCTGGGAGACCGCGGCGCCAGCGCGGATGTTCCCGACGTCGTCCATGTCGATGCGGATCTGGTACGCCTGCTGGCCGCCCGAGGACTGCGCGAGGATGTTCTCGGCGAAGTTCGCCGAGTCGGTGCCCTCGACGAGCAGCTCGGCCGGGTCGGCCCGGAAGCCGCCGGAGTCCGAGGCGTTGTTCGACGCCGTGTTGTCCCAGAGGCCGCGCCACATGTCGGCGAGGACGGCGATCGTCAGCTGGCTGCCGACGGACTGGTTGATGTACCCGGCCTTGTAGCCGGACGCCGGGTAGGAGCCCGTGTGGGTCGACCCGTCGAGGATCGGGAACAGGCCGTCGTAGTCGTTGGAGTTGCCGGTTCCGGAGTCGGCCGTCGGGGGCTGGGTGCCGCCCGTCGGGAGCGCCCCCTGCAGGGTGTACTTGTGGCCGCCGACGCCGGAGGCCATCAGGTAGTACGTCCCGGCGGCCGTGCCGGTCGTGACGTAGATGTTGTACTGGGCCGCGCCCGCGGTCGGGACGATCGTGACGTCGCAGACCTGACCGGCCGACCAGTTCGCCGTGCCCGCCGAGGACGGCAGGGACTCGCCGAAGAACGTGGTGGCCGTCACCTTGACGTAGACCGCCGTGGTGACGCCCGACAGGGCCGTCTCGCCGGTGGCCGCGGTGCGGGCAGCGACGGTGGGCGCGGACGGGGCCGAGACGTTGTCGATCTTCGCCTGGAGGATCGTGTGCTCCTCCGCGAGCATGGCCTCCTGCAGCAGGATCAGGTTCGCGAGCGCCGAGATGTCCTCGAAGCCCTGGCCGCTGAACTGGGCGAGCCACGAGAGGGCCTCGGTGATCCCGAAGAACTTGTACGGGATCGTGACGTCCTCGGCGTGCTGGGAGCCCGCGGCCGGGAGCTGGTTGGGCCAGTTCGTCGCGGCGAGCCCGCCGCCGCCCGGGAACTCCGGGATGGACCAGCGCAGGACGGACTGGCCGCCTGTGTGCGAGCCCGAGATGCCGGTGAACACCTTGACCCGGCGGGACGTGCCCTGGCCCTGGGTCCTGGGGAGCTTGTTGCGGAGGGGCGAGTAGACCGGGTAGATCAGGCGGCTCGGGGCCACGAGGTCGTACGGGACGAGGCCCGTCGAGAGCGGCGACGAGAGCGAGATCGTCTTGCCGACGGAGGCGGCCAGCTCCTGGACCGCGGCGAACAGCTGGGTCATCGCCTGCTGCTGCGGCTGGGCGGCGTAGAAGCGGCCGAACTCGGTGATGAACGACGGGTTCATCGACTTGAAGGCGTCGGCGCCGTCCCGGCGGGAGCGCTCGGACACCCTCCGCATGGCCTTCGCGAGGCGCATGCCGTGGTCCATGATCTTCGAGGTGCTCCGCAGCGGCCTGTTGCCGCCGACGCGGGCGTACCCCTCGCCCTTGACGAGCTCGGCGGCCTGGGTCGCCAGCTCGGTCCGGGCCTTGCCGGACGACGGGCGGAAGTCGCCCGCCCTGAACAGGGTTGCCAGAAACTCTCCTCCCCTGTGGGGATGCGTCAGTTGATGGACCGGCCGTGGCGGGCGAGCCAGTCGACCGCTCGGTTCCGGGTGACGGGGTCGGAGGAGCCTGCCAGGTCCTCGTAGAAACCGGCGCGCCGCGAGCGCTTCTCCGCCTTCCGCGCCTTGCGCGCGGCCTTGGCGGCGTCTGCGGTGGCCAGCTTGTCCGAGGCCGACGGCTGCCGGAGCCCGCGCGGGGCGGCGGCCGTCGTGTCAGGCGAGGACGCGAGGTCCTCGTACGCCTGCTCCAGGTTGGCAATCTTGGTGGCGAGGGGCGCGGTGGCCTTCGAGAGGGCCGCCTCGAACTCCTCGGGGGTGTACGTCTTGGCGACGGGCGCCGCGGCCGGGACGGCGACCACGGGGACGGGGCCGGAGTCCGCCGACCGGTTGGGGATCGACGGCAGGGCGGGCGGCCTCTGGGACGGCGACGGGTACGGCTGCCGGTCGAAGGCGTTCGAGCCACCGGCGTCCATCAGGCAGAGCTCGGGCCTCCAGTCGGCGAGGCCGTCGTGGACCTCGGCCATCTTGGAGGCCAGGTAGCGCTGGTGCCCGTCCGTCAGCGGACCGCGGTCGATCGAGGCGGGGTCCAGCGGGTGGGTGGCAGACGGGATCGTCGCGTGCGGGTGGCCCGTGCCGCCCTGGTCCTGGTGGCCCTCCGAGATGTAGCCGCGCCGGAACTGGCCGGGCGTGATCGTCTCGGACGGGCTCGGGAGCCCGACCGGCTCGGCGGCGTCCTTGTTGGCCGCGCGGAACGCCTCGACGAGGCCCTCGCGGGCCGCGGCGAGCGCCTCGGCGTGCCCCGACAGGGCGTCGAGGGCGGAGATGGCCTTGCCGAGCGCCACGATGCCCGCTGGCGTCCCGCCCTCCCGGACCTCGGACGCGAGGGCCGCGTAGGCCGCGTCGCGGGCGGACGCGCCGAGCGCGTCCCCGAGCCTCTTCTCGACGGACGGGTAGGCGGCCGCCAGCGCGTCCGTCCCGTATGCTCCGCAGGTGACGTCGTGCGCGCGCCGGACGAGGTAGGAGACCTCCTCGCCGTCGCCGGGCGCCGCGACGATCTTGGCCGCCGCGGCCTTGGCGGCCTTGCGCGCGGCCTTGGCCGCCTTGCGCTCGGCCTTCTCGGCGTCGTCGGTGCCGTCGGTCGTCCAGGCCTTGCCGCACTTCACGCACTTGTCCGAGTCGCCGAACATCCCGCCGCAGGACGGGCACTTGCGGCCCGCGGCCTTGTCGGCGGAGTCGTCGTCCGCAGCGCCGTCGGCCGGTGCGTCGGCGCCAGCCTTCGGCTTCTGGTGCTCCAGGAACTGGGGCGGGACCTTGCCCTTGGCCGCCTTGTCGGCGTCCGAGTCGTCCCCGTCGTCCGAGTCGTCCCCACCGGCCGTGTCGCCGAGGTCCCCGGCCGCGTCCTTGAGGTCGTCCGCCGCGTCGGCGATGTTCTCGGCGGCAGACGCGAGGTCGGCCCCCTTGGTGGTGTCCGCGTCGTCTGCCACAGAGTCCTCCATGTCGGCCGGATTAGGCCCCGCCTGCGCCTTGACTGTGCCGAGTACGATGTTGTTCGGGCTCACGCGCTCGTTGGTCGTGTAGTCCTTGATCTGGGCCACTTCCGAGTGGTCGACGTACGTCTGGGGGGGATCCCCGTTCGTCCTCATGCCGGGGCTCGACCCGGCCGTCGTGGCTCCCGTCCGGAAGACTGTCTTGTCGGGCGTCACCGACGACACCGTGCCGCGAACGTTGGCCCCGCCGTTGAGGACGAGGTGGACATCGTGCCCCTCGCGCCCTTGGTGGGCCGGTGGGACCCTGTCCTGCCATGACCGGGTGCCCTCGCCCGAGCCACCTCCGGACCAGCGCCCGTGGTCGTCGCGCTCCTGTGAGTCGCTGTACTTCTCGACGCTCGCGCCCCGCCGGTCCACTAGCTCGATCCCGGTCCCGCCGTAGCCGAGCGTGTCGATGCGCGCCCAGCGCGCCCCGGCCGTGACGACGCGCCCCGTGGCGACTGAGCCGTCGGCCTCGGTGATCTTGATGACCGAGCCCTCGCGGATGCGCGGCGCGCGCGGCGCCGGGTCCACCTCGGCGGGCCGGAGCGAGACGACCTTCCCGACGTAGGCCATCCTGCCGGACCGGTCGGCCTTCGCCAGGGCGAACTTGGCGTTGTAGTTGGCGGGCCGGTCGACCAGGCTGATCTCGACGATGCGCCCGCCTACGATGCGCCCGCCGCGGGCCCGGGCGTCACGGACGATCCGGGGCCGGGCGATCCCGACGGAGTAGCCGCCGTACACCCCCTCGTCGCAGAGCTTGACCGCGGTCGGCTCGACGACGCGGGACCGGACCCACTCGCCGCCCTCGGCCCCGTCCCCGTCGCGGTGCTCAAGCATGATGCCCTTGCCCGCCGGTGGCAGGTTCGTGCTGTGCATCTGTCGGACGTTCGCGGCCGTCTCGTACCAGTCGGCCATCGCCTTCCGGGCGTACTCGGGGTCGACGATCTGCTCGTCCGAGTCCACCGTCCCGTCGGTCACCTTCCCGTAGACGATCCTGACCGACGGGTCGAGCGGGTCCCGCTCGACCTTGACGATCGGGACCCAGCCGTACTCGATGTCGTCGCCCCTACCGGCCCGCGTCGCCAGTACCAGCCTCCTCGCGCCCAGGTGCCTGTCGCGCCAGAGCCTAGCGCGGGCGGGGGGCGCGCGTACAGCCTATCCGCGGTCCCCCGGGTACTGCTCGCGGATCTCGGTCCTGAGGCGGACGTCGTGCCAGCCGACGTTGGAGCCCTGGCGCCCCATCCCGCGGACCTGGGCGTGGGCGGCCGTCATCCCGGGGACGACCGAGACGCGGCCGCCCGCCTCGCGGACCCGGCGGCAGAGCTCTATGTCCTGCTGGCCGAAGCGGTCGCGCTCGTCGGGCGCCGCCGGGACGTCGTGCCAGCCGCCGTCGGGGCCCCTGAGCCAGCGGCGGTCCGTCCTGAACCACGGCCGCTCTAGGCGCTCGAGGGCGGGGACGGACAGGGCCGCCAGGCCGGTCCCGACCCATAGGACCGCCCCTGCCTCGTCGCGGACCGCGCAGCCCCAGTCCTCTCCGACCGGGTAGTCGACACCGGCGACGTCGGCCCCCGCCTCGAGTGCGAGGAGCAGCGCCCCGAACGAGCCCTCGGGCGGGATCACGTCCTCCTCGACCATGATGACCGCCTCCGGGAGCCAGCGCCCGATCGCCGAGGCGACGGCCTGCTCGTGGGCGAGCGGTATCGGCAGGTCGTGCGTGATCGCCCATCCCGTGAAGCCGGGCGTGTCGGCCGACTCGCGCGCCACTGCCTCGACCGTCCGCGAGTGGATCAGCCCGCGGCTGGGCGTGGCGACGGCGTAGGAGGAGATCAAGGGACTCGTCCGCGGCCCGGATCCGACGGAAAGAACAGTGGGCCCAGGGCGACAGGCTCGGGCCACTCGCTCCACGACGAGTCGTACGTCTCGCCGGGCTCGAAGACGACGAGCGGGCTCTCCCGCCTGGCGTACAAGTAGTGGTCTGGCGTGATCGAGCGGGCGAGCGCCCAGCGTGTCCTCCAGGACAGGTCCGAGAGGGCCTCCCCGACCCCGGCGTTGAGGTACCCGTTGTGGAGGCCGATGATGCGGGCGTCCCGCGAGCCGTCTCGGGAGGCGGCCTCGGCGACCACGCGGGTCCGGTCGACCAGCCGGATGGCGCTGTTGCCGCAGCGGCAGAGGGCCCAGGCGCCGTCCTCGGGCGGCGCGACGACCCCGCCGCAGGTCGGGTGCCATAGGATCTTCACGGCGTCTCCTCCTCGGGGGCCGGGCTGGGCAGGACGGACTCGAGCCGCCCGGCGGCGCGGGCGCGGTCCCACGGCTCCGGCTTGCGGGCCGAGGCGAACGCGCCCGGGTAGTACGGGTCCGGGACCGAGACGACGCCGATCCACCCGTCGAGGGCGGCCGCGAGGTCGGCGGTCGTGAACCTCCAGTAGTCACCAGGCCACTCGTGCCGGTCGAAGCCGGGGGACCGGGTCGTCAGGACGAGGACGCCGCCCGGGGCCGCCACTGCCATCATCCCGAGGAGCGCCGTCCTCCAGTCCTCGGCGTGCTCGAGCATCTCGGTCGAGACGACGACCCCGAACCGGTCCGCTCCGAAGTGCGCCTCCAGGCCCTCGGCCTGGAGGACCAGGTCGACCCCGTCCCCGTCGACCGCGTCAACGCCGATGTACGACGCCGGGGAGAGTGACTTGAGGTAGTGGCGCGGCGAGCCGTTCACGTCCCGCGACCCCACCTCGAGGACGTCGCGGCCGCGGACGAGGTCGCCCGGCAGGGCTGACCGGACGAAGGCCATCACCTCGGGCGTCACGGCATCGCCTCCTGCTCGCGCGGCCCCCTCCACGGGACGGGCTCCAGGCCTTCCGGGCGGGTCCAGTCCGCCCACCACGCGGCGAGGGCCTCGTCGTCGAGCGCGCCCCACTCGCGCCAGTGCCACGCGGACGAGGGCGGAAGCGCCTCCCCGGCCGCCTCGACGGCCGCCTTGCCGTTGCGCAGCTTGCGCCGCGCCTGCTCGAGCGACCGGAACGGCAGGTGGAGGACGCGGAGCGAGCCGTCCGGGGACGGGGTCGCGAGCCCCTCCACGGCGTGGCTCCCCTGGACGAGGCGCCGCCCGGACCCGGGCCGGTAGGCGACCTTGCCGTGGCCCGGCAGCTCCCATAGCGACCCCGGACGGTGGAGGAGAGGTCCGCCCCACGGCTCCGCCCCGGGCGCCGGGACGACGTCGTACGTCTCGGCCGCGACGATCTGGACTGCTTCCGGGAGCCCGTCGAGGAGGGACGAGACGCAGCAGGACGAGACTGCCTCCCACCGCTCGTCAGCGTCGAACGGCACGATCCAGTCGGCCCCGGCGGCCCGCTCGGCGAGGCGGTTCATCGTCTCGGCCTGGAGGTACGCCGCCCGCGGCTCGTCGACGACCTCCAGCCAGCCCGGGTAGGCGCGGGCGAGGTCGGAGAGCTCGTCCCGCGTCCCGTCGGTCGAGCCGTTGTCCGCGACGATGACGAGGTCGACCTGGTCGATCATGTGCCGGACGGCGGCCCCGATCAAGTCGGCCTCGTCCTTGACCATCGAGACGGCCGCCACGGTCACGGCTTCACCCCGGTCCAGTGCCCCTCGTCGCCGAACGGCTGGCGCTCGACCCTCCAGGACTGCTCGCGCCAGAGCGAGATGCCGTACTCGGCGTTGGGGCGGATCGCGCCCGTGAAGTAGGCGAACGACTCCCGGACCCAGAGTGACACGTGGGTCGGGTCGGCGAGCGCCCCCCAGTCGAACAAGACCTGGCCGGACGGCCCGAGCGACGCCGACAGGATCGGGACGACGACCTCGAACGAGCCGCCGGGCCGGAGGACGCGCCACGCCTCGTTGAACACGGCGATCCGGTCCGCGGCCGGGACGTGCTCCATCACGTGGGAGGCGCGGACCGACTCGACCGTCCCGTCCTCGCAGGGCCACGGGACGTCCTGGGCAGGACGCCTCCACTCGCCCTCCCCGTGGACGGGGTCGAGGTTCATCGTGGTCGCGTCGACGGGGACGGCGCCGCCGCCTATCTCGATCCTCACGCCGTGACGGGCCTCCAGTCGATGTCCGGGTAGTTGGCCCAGCGGTCGGTGTTCTCGTGGGTCCCGCAGAGGGGAGTCCATGCGGCGCCCGGCGAGCCGAGCGCAATCATACGGGCCCTGTTCGGGCACGGCAGGCGCTCTCCGCGCCGGTAGACCGACTCGGCGCAGCGCGGCGTCCAGCCGCAGGACCGGCAGGCGTACGGCGGCGGCCCGAGGCGCATCTGCTCGGGCGGGACCGGCGCCCCGCATGCCGAGCAGTTGACCGCCCCGAGGAACCTCTGGGCCGGGTTGAGGTGCCCGACCGCTGGCCAGTGCTGGTGCTGCCGGTGCCCGTTCGCCTCGAGGACCTGGGCCAGCCGGGTGTCGAGGCGCGCCCAGTAGCGCCGGGGCGTCCCGTCGTCGCGCAGCCGGTCGACGGCCGCTGGCGCGTCCGGGACCGCGTCGAGCAGGCTGGCCGAGAACCGGGCGCAGCCGAGCCACGACCCGTAGCCGACCGACAGCTCGTACGGGAACGCGCACCAGGAGCGCCAGCAGGCCTCGAGCTCCGCGAGGGCGCCGGGCCACGGGACGATGTCGTGCTCGACCACGGCGAGGTCGCCGCCGACCCTCCACGCCGCCTCGAGCGCGCCGTGGTAGCGCGACTGGTCGCCACGGCAGTCGACGTACTCGACGGGGTAGCCCGAGGAGTCGAGCGCGGCGCGCGTCTCGGGCTGAAGGTCCGTCCAGCCGCAGAGGACCCTCACGGCACGTCTCCGAACAGCCTGTCCGTCGCGGCGCCCCGGCGCTCGGGCGCCCCGGCTCCGTCGTTGCGGTTGTAGACCGCGACGATCGTCTGGGAGCAGACCACCTCGTGCCCGGTCCGGCGCGCGTGGACGTTCCCGAGGCCGAGCGCGTTCTTGCCCTCGGCCGTGAACTGGCAGTCGGAGCAGGCGGCGTCCGCCTCGGCGACCCCGGTGTGGGTCGAGCGGACCGGCGGGAGCGGGCGGCGGCTCATCGCCCGGCCCCCAGCATCGACGGGTGCTTGCGCGGCGTCCCGCGCGTCGGGCGCTGCTTCGGCTGGCAGACCTCCTCCCAGCACTCGTCGCACAGGTCGATGGCGCCGAAGCCGTAGCGGGCCCCGCCGCCGGGGACCTGGACCGACATCGTGTACCGCCGGACGACGCTGACCGGGCGCCCGTCCAGGACGCGCTGGCGCGCCATGCGGCAGCGGTCGCAGGACCTGCTGACGCTCACCTCCGCCGTCCCCGGTGCGCCTGCCGCGGCGGGCTCCAGCGCGCCGTCATCCCGGTCTTGCGGTCGAGCCAGCGGTCGAGCCGCCGGACGAGGTCCGTCACGGTGTACGCGATCGCCGCGACGGCGGCGATGCCGAACAGGGTGTCCGTCATGAGTCGCCCCTCGCGAACCTCTCCATGTTGTCCTCCCAGGCCTCGTCGAGGACCCGCAGCTCCTGGAGCCCGAAGTTCATGTGTGGCTCGCGGACGCCGGGCGAGTCGAGGACGACGTTGGCCGTCTCGTCGAACGCCTGCTCGACGACCCCGGTCCGCCCCTCGAAGGCGCTGCCGGGCCAAACGACCTCGACCCGGTCACCCGAGCGGGCGATCCGGCGGCGCGCCGTGGCGGTCCAGCAGTTCCCGAGCGAGTCGGTCGGCCCGTAGTACCCGCAGGCGGTGTGGCTGAAGTGGAACTCGGTGAACCCCTCCGCGCGCTGCGCCTCGGCCCAGGCTTCCGCCTCGAGCCGGAAGGCGAAGCGCACCTCGCGGCTGACCTCCCGGCGGCCGGTCGAGCCCGGGACCGGGAAGCCGTCGACCTCGTGCTGGACGACCGTCCAGGTGCGCTCCTCGACCTCCCCGAGGACCACGTCCGCTGCCCCGAGCGTCGAGCGGATGCTCGTCCCGCCGACCTCCGGCCCCTCGGACCCGCGCGGGCCGCGTCTACGGCACGGGCAGCGGTAGGCCGTGCCCAGCAGCCCCAGCACGTCGGCTTGGCACTCGCGCCAGTGGTGGGCGTGGCCGCACCCGCTGCACGTCACGGCAGCCGCGGCGCGGCCCTTCGCGGCCCAGCAGCTTCCGCAGAGTCCGGCCATGTAGACCGGGACCGCCTTGCACTCGCCGCACATCGGGCGGTCCCCGGCGGGCCAGAGCGGATCGCGACCGCCAGCCGCGCTCATCGCGCGCCTCCCGTGGCGGCCGCGTACATGGCCTCGACGGCCCCGATCGAGCTGTCCCGGATGCCGCTCCAGTCGTGGCCTTGGGCGGGCACGAAGCCCGGCGTCCCGTAGCCGTCGCTCAGGGCCCAGATCGCGTCTGTCGTGCCGCTCATCGGAACCAGGCCGTACCACGCGTCGTGGATCGCCTCCATCATCGCCCGATGCCGGGCGCAGCGGCCCTCCAGCAGGTCGCACCCGCAGGGGCCGAGGCTCGTGCCGCCCATCCAGCTTCCTCCTCGAGCGCCCGGCCCTCGCCGGGCTCCGTCGCGAGCATAGCCGGTCTGGGAACCTATGTAAAGGGGTTTACAATGATCCGCGGACCGGCTATGCTGTGGACGGATCGGGGCGGAGGCCCCAGTCACGGAGGTTGACGATGATGGGATCTGGCCACACGGGCAAGCCCCACGGGGGCGGCGCGCTCGCGACGTGCCCGGCCTGCCGGGCCTACGCGGACGCGATCACGCGGCGCCTGGCGCTCGCTCTCGCGCTGGCGCGGAAGGCCGCGCGATGACCCTGTCGAACTACCCGCCCGGCGTGACCGGGCGCGAGTACCAGATCGGCGGCGCCGACCGCGAGTGGACGGAGCGCCGCGAGTGCCCGACGTGCGGCGTCGAGGCGGTCCTCGACCACGAGGCCCACCGCGAGTTCCCGACGGGCGTCATCGCCTACTGCAACGACCCGGACTGCGACGGGTCGGACGGGTTCGACGTCGAGCCCGCCGAGCCGGAGTTCGAGCCGGACGGGCCGCCCGAGTCCTACTGGGCGGCCCCGGACGACAGCCGCTACCGCGCCGAGATGCGCGACGCGGAGAGGGGGGGACAGGTCCGATGACCGAAGACGGGATGATGCCGGGGCAGGAGCCCTACACGCCGGAGGAGCGCGAGCGCCTCTACGCGCTCGTGCGCGACGCCGCCGACGGCGACCCGGGCGAGCAGGGCGAGCCGCGCGTCTCGACGGCGTTGGCGCCCGGGAGGCCCGGCCAGAGGAGGAACGAGATGGAGAACGGGAAGGACCGCCGCGCGCAGGCGCGGAAGGCCGCTGCCGACGTCCGCAAGCACATCGCGGCGTCGATGGCGCTCCTGGACGCCGGGCTCGACTCGGCGGCGTGCCGCGAGGCGGAGGCCGCCTACGGGGCGGCGTTCGACCTCACCGCGATCGTCGCGGGCGACCTCGACCACTACGACCCGGCCGCCAACGCGCCGGTGCCCGAGGCCTCGCTGCTCGCCGCCAGCGCCCGCAGCGTGGGCGGGGGGACGTAGGCGATGGGCTGGCAGGACGCGCTCGACGTGCAGATCGACATCTACAACTTCCTCGCGAGCGACGTGGGCGAGCGGTTCGCCCGCAGATGGATGGCCGCCACCGCGGTCAGGACGTCGACGGCGAGGGCATGATCTGGATGGCCGACTGGTGGGCCCGGTCCGAGGCCACCCGGGTGTTCAACGCGGAGCCGGTCTGGGTCGAGCCCGAGATGATGAAGGTGGTCGAGGCCGCGATCGACGGCTTCCGGCCCAAGCCGCTCATCGAGGAGGACCTGATCACCCGCAACGGGCTCGTCATCTTCCCCCGCCCGCTGTCGATCACACCGGAGCCCGGCGAGGTCCGCATCCGCGTGGACGGCTCGGAGGTCCCGGCGGCCACCCTGACGTGGTCGGTCGCCGCGTGGCAGGCCAACGGGGCCAGCGTCATGCTGACGCTCTACCACGATCAGGACGTCCCGGATGAACTCGACGCGCAGGACCCGGCGGCGGCCCGGGAGGCCCGGCGGGCCAGCCGCTGGGTGCCGACTCACACCGTCCTCTGGGACATCGGGGCGATGATCCCGGAGGGCCTCCCGAACCGTGGCCACCTCAAGGTCCAGACGCAGGTTCAGGCGGTCTGGCGGCTGCTCAACCAGACCATGGCGGTCTGGACCAAGGAGCGCCCGCCGCGGGCCTATCTGCGCCGGGCGGAGCGGGTTCGCCTGCCCCACGAGTACGTCACGGTGGTCCGCCTCCGGCGACCGGCGGGGCCGGAGCACGAGCCCGAGCACGGGCACGTCGAATGGAGCCACCGCTGGATCGTGGGCGGGCACTGGCGGAACCAGTGGTACTCGACGCTCAACCTGCACCGGCAGATCTGGATCAGCCCCTACGTCAAGGGCCCCGACGACCTCCCGCTGGTCGTCAACAAGGCCCGAGCGTTCGTCCTGGCCCGGTAGAAGGAGGAGGGGGACGATGGACATGGTCTCGGCGCGCCGCCTCCAGATCGTCGCCCGCCGGGCCGAGGCCCGGCAGCGGCGGCGGCTCGAGGCATGGAGGCGCGGCGGCTACAACCGCCCCGGCAACGAGGCCGCCGGGCGGCTCAAGGACCAGGCGTGGGAGCTCTGCCAGCGCCTTTGGGAGGCCGAGGGGCCCGACCCGATCGTCGCGCAGCTCGCTCGGGCGCAGGAGGTGGCGGACCGACAGCCGGACCCCGACGACCCGGACGACGAGGGAGGCGACCGGGATGCCGGGTAGGGGCTCGCCCGCCGCCCTGGAGCAGCGGCGCCGCAACCGCGTCGTCCACGGCTGGGCCTTCCGGGCCCATACCCCGGCCGAGACGGCGGCCATCCGCCGCTTCCTCGACACGGGCGACGCTGGCTCCCTGCCGGAGCGGTACCGCGCGCTCGCCCGGCTCGAGGGCTACGACCCGGCGGAGCCCGGGGAGGCGGAGCCCGGGGGGGAGGCGGAGCCCCGGTACGGCCGCCCAGTCTGGATGAAGCCGTCCCGGCGGCCGGGGACCCGGACGTGACGCGGACGGTCGGCGGCCGGGAGGTCAGATGGTGCGCCGCCTGCTCGGCGTGGTGGCCCGCGGCCTCCCCGTGGTGGCGCGTCGTACCGGCCGGGACCGCGGCCCGCGCGGAGCGCCCGTACGTCCGCCGGACGGACGTCTGGGTCTGCAGGGTCCACGGAGGCTACGTGGGGGCGCGCTCGACCGCCCGGGCGCGCGCCTGGGTCGAGCGCGAGACGCGGCGGTGCCTGTCCCCGTCCTGCATGGTCACGATCCGGCCCGGGACGCCGGGCGGGAGGTGCCAGGGATGCTCTGGCCGGACGGCCGGGCCGATGACGGCCGCCCGGCTCTCGGAGATGACGGGGCGCCGCCCCTGACGGCTATGCCTTCGGCTCGGGCGCGCCGGGGGTGATGTTCACGGTCACGGCGTCGCCCGCCACGACCTCGACGTCGAACGTCCCGGTGATGACTGCGTCGCCGGACAGGTCAGTCACGGTCGCCGTGACGGTCGCCGTGCCGAGGCCGCCCTCGCCGGGCGACGCCACGAGCAGCGCCGTGCCGTCCCCGTTGTCGGTGACGGCGGCGACCGTCTCGTCCGACGAGCTGAACGCGATGGTGGCGGCCGCCGGGTTGCCCTCGTCGTCGAGGGCCGAGGCGGTCAGGGTGACCTGCTGGTCGTCGCGGATCTGGAACGCCACGGTCGGGCCTCCTATTCGCTCTGGCACGCGCTTGATCTCGGGGGTGCCCACCCCGACCCGGATGCTCGCGATCCTGGTTCTCAACTTCGCCTCCCGAGCTGGACCGAGGGCCCAACTCTAGGCGCTGCCGGGCCGCAGGGCCAGCCCCAGGCACCCCTAGCCGACGAGCGCGGCCTTGGCGGTCCCGAGCGCCGCCGCGAGGTACGCCCGCAGCCCGGCCTCCTGGTCTGCCGGTGGGTTCCCCGTCGGCGCGTACACGGCCGCGAACAGCTCGGCGAACTTCTCCTTGCGGAGATCGGAGTCGTCCGACCGCCCGTAGCCCGAGATCGCCGGGGCCTTCATGAAGGTGTTGAGGCGCCACCCGAGGTCGGAGTCGGGGTAGACCGTCTGCTGGTCCGCCGCCCGGAAGGCGGCGGCGTCGACGGCGTGGCCGAACTCGTGGGTCATGATCGCCTCCGGGCTCGGCCCGGCCGCGTTCCAGCCCTCTGCCATATTGATGCCCCAGTGCCCGGCCCAGTACGTCGTGACCAGCGTGATCTCCGAGGTCCCGTTCCACGGGTCCCTGGTGCAGAACGCGAGCACGCTGCCCGCGTTCTTGCCGGACGCGGTCCCGAACCCGATCTTGGTGACGGTCACTCCTGGGAACTGCTCGTGGAGCGCGACGAACCGCGCCATCGCCGGGCGGAGCCACGACATCTTCGGCTTGGCGTCGGGGATCGCGTGACCGTAGTTGTCCGTGCGGGAGTAGTCGACCCTGGTGCCCGTGTGGGCCTCGACGTACGCCGCGACCCCGGCCGCGTCCATCCTCGACATGGCCGCGAGGTGGGCCGACTCGCCACCGGCCGACGCGAACTCGCCTCCCTCTGCGCTGCCCGCCGGTACTCGCGGCTGGTCCTCGCTGTACTTGCGCAGGACCGCCGCCACCCGGAGCAGCGTCGGGGTCGGGAGCTCCGTCCAGTCCGGGTCGGCGACCTTGGCCGGGGACCTAGAGTTCCAGTACTCGTCCCACATAGCGCCGTCGCGGAGCTTCAGCAGGTCGGCCGTGGCGGCGGCCGCGACGTCGAGCGGCTCCTCTGGGGCGTCGGGGGCCTGGGCCGCGTCGCCGTCGTACGTGTAGTCGACCGCGCACCGGCAGTTCGGGCCTCCGTCGCACTGGTCGCCGAAGCCGCCCTCGCCGGGGAGCGGGTACGACCCGTCGGCGGGCCAGGACGCCCCGTCGCGGTCGGCGCAGAGCTCGCAGACCTCCTTGTCGCCCTCCGTCCTCCACGTGGCCGTCCAGCCCGGCCGTGACGCCCCGACGCCGTCCGCGAAGCCGGACTCGTACGCGCCGTACATGCCGCTCGCGTAGAGCCCCGCCCGCGACGAGAGCATCCCCTCTGTGAGCTGCCCGAGCGCGAGGACCGACGCCAGCCCGGCGATCCAGTGGTGCTGGCCCTCGACGAGGGCGTCCGCCTCGTCCCCGAAGTCGCCCTCGCCCCATAGGTCCGGGTCCTCGCCCGCCTCGGCCGCGGCGTCCCGGGCGCCGCCGACCAGGGCCGCGAGGAACCCGGCCCGCAGGATCGAGCGCGCCCGGTCGAGGAACCGGAGCGACTTGGTCAAGTCGGGCGCCGCGGCCTTGGTGACGGGCGGGTACAGCGCGGCGACGATCCGGGCGTCCGGCGACCACTCCGACTCCGGCGCGAGGTTGACCTGCGCGAACGCCTCGGCGAACCGCTCGTCGGGGCCGCCGGTCGCGCCGTACAGCGAGGCCGCCGTGCCGTACCGGGTCCCGCCGTACGCGCCCCGCGACGGCCCGGACGCCTCCAGTGCCCGAGCCCCGGCGCCGCCGTTGTACATGTCGAGCGCATGCCCGATCTCGTGGACCAGCGTGCCCTCGGGGCCCTGCGACACGGACCACCCGGGCTCCTCGGCCCACCTCGGGTCGCCGGGTCGCTCGTACGCGGAGCTCAGGTTGATGGACGCCTTGTAGAACGTCTGGGGCATCGGGTACGCCGTGTCGGCGAGGGCGCCGCCGATCGTCGGGAGCCGGTTGACGATCAGGCCGCGCTCGCGGAGGACGGGGTAGCGGTCGGCCATGCGGGCGAGCGTCGACTCCAGCCCCGGGCGGATGTCGGGGTGGACGCCGTCGAGCCGGAGCGTCAGGCCGTCGAGCCCGCCGCCCCCGGCCGTCCAGCGGCCGCGCTCGTCCCGCGCCTCGCTGGCGTCGTACTTGCGGACCATCGACGACTCGACGATCGCCCGGAAGTCGCGGCAGTCGGCGGAGCCCGCCAGCGGCGACGTCGGGGAGTACGCGGCCGCGAACCACTCGGCGAAGTTCTCGGTGCCGGACCGCGCGCCGTAGCCCGAGGCGGTGTGGGTCAGGAGGAAGGCGTTCAGGTCGGCGACCCTCTCGTCGTCCGCCGTGTCGCGGAGCACGGCGTCGACGAGGTGCCCGAACTCGTGCGCGGCCACGCCCTCGGGTGCCCAGCAGCCCTCGGGGTGGAAGCCGTTCGACGCCTCGTCGCCCCACTGGAGCCGGGTCGCCCCGGTCGCCCACATCATCTTCTCGAGCGTCACCGTCTGCGGGTACGCGAGGGAGTCGGCCCACGCGACGGCGTCGGTCCCGACCCCGGCGTGGATCGCGTAGCCGTCCGTCACCTTGACGCCGACGCCGCCCGTGACGTCGGGGAACGAGGCGGAGAGGACGGCCATCGAGGCGGAGAAGCGCCCCGTGTCCGGCTGCCGCGAGAGCGCCGAGACGTCCCACTGCCCGTCGCCCCCGGAGGCCTGCTTGAACCAGTCGTGGAACGCGACCTGGGCGGCGATCGAGCCGGACGGCCTCGGCATCCCGTCGAGCGCGGACCGGAACGCCCCGGCGACCGGCGAGCCGCCCTCCCACTGGCCGCCGCCTGGCTCGCCCGCGGGTACCCTAGGCTGGTCGGGGTTCCACTTGGCGAGGTCGGCCGTCGCCGCCTTGCCCGTGTACACGCCGGTCGAGGAAAGGACGTCCCGGAGGCCGACGGCGCCCCAGTTGCCCGTGGCCAGCGAGCCGGGGGCGTACGCGGCGGAGAACACCTCTGCGATCGCCTCCCACTCGTTCGTGCGGGCGTAGGCGGAGATGCGCGTGCCCGACGAGAGGTAGTCGGAGCGCCACTGCCGGTACGCCTCGCCCGCGGCGGTCTGGTCGTATTCGAGGGCGTGGTCGAGGACGTGGCCGAACTCGTGGGTGATGCACCCGGCCGGGGTCCCGCACCCGTCGGGGTGGTACTTGGCGCCGTCCGAGAACTGGTCGAGGGACGGCCCGTCCTTGCCGTACCAGTTGGGGTTGAGCACGATCGAGTCGATGACCGTCCGGGCCACGACGCGCTGGTCGTCCGACGGAGACGAGTTGATCAGCGTCGACGGCATCCGCATCTCCAGCGACGAGACGCGGATCGACGGGAACGCCTCGCGCAGCCGGGCGAGTTCGCGGACCGCCTCAAGGCCGTGGTGCGGGTCGGCGATCGCGGCGAAGTCCGGCTGGATCGCGGGCTGGGGCTTGTCGAGCCCGAGCGACGCGAGGAGCGCGGTCTGCTCCGGCGTCAGGCCCTCGGGGACCGTGTCGAGCACCGCCTTGTTCGGCCACCGCGCCTCGTACGCCGCCGCCTCGGACGCGAGCGCCTCGCCGCCGGAGGTCCACTGGCCGCCGTTGGGCGACCCGGCCGGGACGCGCTCCTCGGAGTCGTCGAACTTGACGGCCTTGCCCGACGCCGAAGCGGCCGACCCGGCCCTCGCGAGCACGTCGCGGAGCTCGGCGCACGCCGGGTGGTCGTAGCCCGGGCTGCCGGGCGTGTACGCCGCGCTGAACGCCTCCGCCACGGCCTCGCGCGGGTCGGTGCCCGCGTACCAGGACAGCTTCGACCACCCGAGGCGGACCCGCTCGTACCTCCCCGAGGCGTCGAGGCGCCCCGTCAAGTAGGACGACCCGAAGCCCCGGATGCCCTGCGTCGAGAGGAGCCGCTGGCGCCAGTCGAGGTAGTCGCGCATCGCGTCCCCGCCGAGGTCCTTGAGACCGGCCCCGGCCGTCATCATGTACGCGTCGACCGCGTGGCCGAACTCGTGGGCCGCGACGCCCTCGGGGCCGGGGACGGCCGTCAGGGGGTTGACGTCGTCGAGGGACACCTGGCCACCGTTGAGCACGATGGTCTGGCCGCGCAGGGCGTTGCCCTCGCATCGGGCGATCGTCACCGTCCCCGGCTTGTCCCTGCCGGTCGAGGTCGCCCGGAAGTCGTCGCCGGTCCGGGCGTCGACCGCGATGCGGACGCCGGGGAACTGGGCCGACAGGCGCCCCACCGTCGACAGGACGCGGTCGCCGTACTCGCGCGGGACGCCCGACGTGCGGAAGCCGGGCCCGACGTCCACCGAACCCCCGTCCGCCGTCCACCGCCCCCTGTCGTCCCGCGCCTCGTCCTCCGAGTAGCGGAGCAGGTCGGCGCGCAGGCGGGCGAGGTCGGCGGTCGGGAGCGCCGAGAGGAGGTCGGGCACTCAGACCCCGGCGGCGGGGATGTCGTCGAACAGCGTGGCGGCGTACCGCTCGGCGCGCTTGTCGCGCGGGTCGAACTGGATGCCGTTGTCCCCCGGGAACGCCGTGCGGTGGTCGGCCTCCGAGAGCAGTATCTCGCGCGGGATGCCCTCGGGGAACGCGTCGCACTTGGGGTCCATCAGGTTCCCACGGAGGTGCTTGCAGCCGCCGCAGATCGGCGGGGCTATGCTGGTCATCGGGTCCTCTCCTCCGGCGCCGCGATCTCGCGGACGCCCTCCAGCAGGCCCGACAGGGCGTCCTGCGGGCCGTCGTACTCCTCCCAGTAGCCGCGCGAGGCGATCGTGTCGACGGGCGACGGCGGGTACAGGACGCGCTCCGCCGTGTCGAGCACGCGCCCGAGCCTCGTGGCCGGGTCGGCGACGAGGTAGCGGCCCGGCGGCTGGACCGCGATGATCTGGTTCACGACTTGCCTCCGTACACCGTGTATGGGATCGACGCCCCGTCGAGGAGCGCCTTGAGCGCCGGGTCCGGCTCGGACGGCAGCTCCACCGACGCGATGTCGGAGGCGCTGACGCCGCCGTGGACCTGGGCCTCGATGTAGTCGAGCGTGGCCCCGGACGGCGTCGTCGCGGCGACCGCGTCGGCGTCCGGCCCCTCCCGAACCATCCACGACCACGCGGCCGGGTACTGCTCCGAGTAGTCGAGCCCCGGCGGGAAGGACGACCGGTCGACGTGCCAGCCGAGATGGTCGTACTGCGGGTCGGTCGCCTCCCAGCGCGGGTCGGAGACGGGGCACGGCACGCCCGACATCGGGAGCGAGTCGCCGAACGTGAAGGTCGTCCGGTCCCGGACGGCGTCCGAGAGGTGGACGATCGCGCCGCCGTACTGCTGGAGCCAGAAGCTCTTCTCCTCGTCGGCCCCGGTCAGGCCGCGCGTGTTCATGTAGCCGTAGACCGGGCGCGCGGACGTGTCGAGGCGCGGCGCGTAGCCGAACGCCTGCGTCTCCATGCCGCTGCGCGTGGCCAGGTTCAGCAGGCCGTTCGAGGTCCTCGTCTCGAACTGGGACTTGAACCTGCCGTCCCCGAGGATCTTCCCGAGGACGTCCGGCGTGCACCGGACCCTGACGTCAGACTTGTCGACGAGGGCGGCCGCCTGGGCCTGGAGCTTCGATGTGAACTCCTCCGCCGTCTCGCCGCGCTGGGCGGCCGCCTGGGCGACGTTGTACTCGGCACGCTCGTGCCACGCCGCCCACACGTCCGCCGGGGGGCCGACACCGGCCGCCGTCCGCGGCGGGGGGCCGGTCATGGACCCGCCCCGGAGCTCCGCCCGGTTGGCGTCCGTCAGGGCCTCCATCCGGGCCCGCTCGTCGCGGTACCGCTCCAGCGTCATGCCGCCCGCGCCGTCCGTGAACTCCCCGCCGCCCTCCTGCCCGGCCGGGACGCGGGGGTGCGCCCCCTCGTCCCACTCGGCCTTGGTCGCAGATCCGGAATGCTGGTTGTCTCCGTCGCGCTTGCCAAGCCCGCGCAGCGCGTCCTCGGCGGCCTCGTGTCGGCTGTTGGCCTCCGCCCACCTTGCTGCCGCTCGGTCGTATGCGTCGTCGTCTCCGTCTTGCTCGGCCATGTACATCGCGTCGTTGGCCGCATCCATCGCCTCGCGCGCCGACGATAGTTCCGTCCTGATCGAATCCTCTCCACCGGCCGTCCACTCGCCGCGCTCGTCCCGCGGCTCGGACGGGTCGAACTTCCGGGCCACCGGCTCGCGCAGGACGGCGCCCTCGCGCGCCGCCTCCAGCAGCTCGCGCCGGACGCGCTCGACGACCGGGGCGAGGGTCGCCTCCCGGCGGGCGTCCGAGCGGAGCGTCCTGGCCGCCTCGGCGCGCGCGCGGTGGTCCGGCGCCAGGGCGACCCCGGCGCGGCCAGCCTCGGTGAACAGCCCGGTCAGGCCCACGGCCCGTAGTGCCCCGTCTTCACCATCTGGACCATCGCCTCACGCGGCGTGTACTCCCTGACGCCGCGCGCCTCTCCGAGCTGCCGGTAGAACGACGCCGGGAGCTCGACCTCCTTGCCGCCGCTGTAGTCGTAGGCCACGCGGATGCCGTGCGGGCCGTCCGCCTCGACCCAGGCGTGGCCGAACGCCTTCCCGGCGATGGCGCCCTGCCCAGTGCATGTGGCGTGGACGACGCGCGCGTTGCGGAGCCCGAGCTCGTCGGCTCGCATCGCCAGGGTGGCGGCGGCCGGGTAGCAGTTGCCGGGGCCGTGGGCGGCGATCCGCGCCTTCGCGTCGGCCCAGGCGGCGCCGGTGGAGTCGCCCGCCGTCCAGCGCCCGCGCTCGTCCCGCGGCTGGTCGGGGTTGTACTTCAGCGCCTCCCTGATCTCGACCAGCGCCTCGGTCGGGAGCGCCGTCAGGTCAGTCATCGCGTCCACGTCGTCCATCCTACCCGTCCGCCGGAGCCGCGGCTAGGCCGTTGCCCACGAGGGCCATCGCGCGCTCGACGGCGTCGGCCGCCCGCGTGTCGCCCGCGTCGCGCAAGAGGCGTGCGACGACGGCCATGACGGCGCGGGGCTCATCGCCCCCGTCCCCGCCGCGCACGCGCCACCGGATCACGGTGCCGCCCTCGGTATGGACGACGGCGACGCCGACCTCGCGCCCGAGGACAACCGGCACTTGGCCCATCGCGCTCATTGCCGGTTCCCCAGCCCGGCGGGCGGATCCGAGAGGCCCGCCGCCGGGGCCGGGCGCAGCGAGGCGAGCGGCCAGGTGCCCCTCGTCCCGTCAGGCTTGCGGCAGACCGCGAGCCACTTGCCGCGCTCGGCGTACCGGTGGACGACCGTGACGGCCGTCCCGTTCGGGAGGAGGGCCCGGTCCCCGGCGCGCAGCCCGGCGAGCATCGTCAGCCACCCACCCGGGCCCCGCAGTCGAGGCAGGGCCCGGCCTCGGCGCGCGGATGGCGGCAGCACGCCTGGTGTGCGTGCATGCCGGGCTCGCAGGCCGCGCCGCAGGCGCCGCAGCGGCCCTCGGCGGCCGGGAGGACCTCGACCCGGAGCCCGGCCGCCAGCGCCCGCCGGACCATGTCCGCAGTCCCGAGGGACGCCCCGAGGTCCCGGTGGAAGGCCAGGACGAGGCCCGGCCGGGCGGCCAGCATCTCGGCGTTGCGGACCGGCCCGGCGGCGCGCCCGTAGCGGGCCCAGTCGGCCGGGTGGTGCTCGATCGGGACCCCCCGCGCGGACGCCCAGCGCTCGGCCATCAGGTCGGCGCCCCGGGCGCAGCCGGTGACGAGGGCGGAGACGCCGGAGGAGGCCAGGGCCGCCTCGAGGACCTCGCGGTCGTCCCAGTCGCGACCCCAGTTCCGGTCACCGGTGACGAGGACCTTCATGACGCCGTCCCGGGCCGGACCCGGTACGTCGAGACCTCGCCCGGCTCGAGGGGCCCCATGCGGCCGCGCTCCCAGTCCTCGCGCTCGACGCGCGCGCCGGACATCTTGCCAGCCTCGGGGTACGCCTCGACGGTCAGGCCGTTCCAGTCGCCCGTTGGGCCGATGTCGAGGACGAGGCCGCCGAGCTTCACGATCACGCGGTCCGGCTCGGTGCGGACCTGGATCTTCCGGGGTGCCGCCATCTTCGTTCCTCCGTCGGGCGGGCCCTCGCCCGCCGCCGGGACCATCATACCGGATCCGCCAGGCTATGTAAAGGGGCTTTACTTCGCGGACGTGACCTGCTATGCTGTCCTCGAGGGGCGAGCGCCCCGGCAAGGAGGCAGCGTGATGGGAGACGGCGAGCGGCGCGACACGCACCGCGCCCACCGGATCGACATCCCGGCCGAGGGCTACGAGTCCTGGGTCGACATCGACGTCCACGTCCAGCGGTACGGCGAGCGGCTGACGCTCGTCAAGGTCGGCTGGACGGCGCGGACCCGCTCGGGCGCCCGGGACCTTCGCGGGCCGGACGGCGAGGCGTACTGGGTCCCGGGCAGCGAGTTCCTGGGCCGCATGACGCGAGGCCACGTCTACGCCCGCCACGGCGCCGCGTTCAACAGCTACGGGGACGACTTCGAGACGGACGAGCCCTGGACGGCTGGGGACCTGCTGAACCTGGCCGCGGCGTCCTGGGACGGGATGTACTGGCCCCACCTGGCGCACATGGAGGCCGGGGAGCCGGGCGACACGAACCCATTCCGGCCCTACGTCCACGGGTACCTGACGGGCGAGGCGCTCCGCGAGGCCGCGGCGGACGCCGACGACTCCATGCTCGGCTACGCTGTCTGAAGGGAGGACGCGATGGGAAGCCCCTGTGAGGGCTGCGGCAAGCCCCTGGGCCTCGGCCCCTGGGCCGTCTGCATGGACTGCACGAGGGCGCGCGCCCGGGCGGCGACGTCCGGCTGGCGCTGCCGCTGCGGCAACAGGCGCCGGGAGGGCGCCGAGCGCTCGATCGGGGGCCGACGCTGGGTCCCCTGCCTGCGATGCCTCGGCACCGTGAGGCAGCTCGCATGAGCGCGCGCAGGGCCGGTCAGACCGGGCGGGTCGACTTCCAGGGCCGGATCCACTTCGGGCCCGGCGAGGACCCCGAGGACCGCTGCGGCGAGTACCGCCTCCTCGAGTGCGTCGGGCCCGGAACCTGGCGCGTCGAGTGGACGGCGCCCTGCGACATCGCGTACCACGCGGCCGGGCACGGGCACGGGGCGACGAGCGTCCTGCGCTTCGTCTCCCGGGCCGAGTACGACGAGATGTTCTAGGAGGGGGGTTTACATCCTCGGCGCTGCGCGCTACACTTGACTCGCGACGGGGCGGAGGCCCCGGGCAGGAGGCACGAGATGGGATTGCGGCTCACGATCTTTCGCGGCACGTTCGACTCGGCCGCGTGCGCGTACCACGGCAAGGCCGGGGTCACGCTGGTCAACGTCCCGGGCGGCGACGAGCCGGACGGCGACTACCCCGAGGCGACCCTGGAGCTCGGGCCCGCTGGCGCAGGCCCGATCGTGAAGGCCCCCCCGCGGCCCGGGATGGCCGGGCCGATGTTCGGCGGGACGTACGCGCACGGCGAGTACAGCGAGGCCTGGCAGACGGCGCTCCGGGCGCTGACCGGCGAGGCCCCCCGCCGCCAGGGCATCCTCGGGGCGGTCGGGCCCTCGCTGGGGCCGGTCCCGGTCCACGACTGGTTCGAGACCTGGGCGCAGTACGAGGCCTCGAGCCGGTAGCCAGCCGGGAGCGCGGGCGGTACGATGGGGTGCCGGGCGGACGAGGCCGCCAGGGCGCGAGCCCCGAGCCTGGGCGGGAAGGAAGGTCCATGACGACGACCGAGCTGGGATGGCTCTACTTCCGCACCCACCCCGACGACCCGCTCGCGGTCCTGCGGATGGGCGACGCGAGCGGCGCCGTCGAGCGCTGGGACCCGGGCGCTCGCGGCTGGACCGCGGTCCCGGGCGAGGGCCTCGCGCGGGCGATCGAGCGGGGCGGCCTCGACTACCTCCGGATCACGCCGGACGAGGCGCACCACCTGACCGCCGGGCCGGGCGGTGACGCCGCTAGTTCCGCGGCGGGAACATCCCCGTCATGAAGTCCTTGAGCGCGTCCAGGTAGGGGACCGCGTCCCGGATCGGCTGCCAGGCCTCGTTGACCTTCGAGTCGTAGTACGCCCGGGCGGCCGAGCCCTCCGGCTGCGCGCGCCAGGCCTCGTAGACCGGGTGCCCCACGCCCTCCTTGTACTGGAGGGCCTCCGGGGTGTGGAACTGGACCTCGAAGCTCTGCCCGGTGCGCGGGTCGCCCCAGACGGTGTTGACCCCGGCGTACCCCTGGCTCGCGTCGCTCCAGAAGTCCTTGCCGCGCAGCGGCTCGTACCCGGCCGCCTTCAGGTCGTCCATCGCCCGCTCGGCCCCCTTGGCGTACTCGCCCGCCGGGTACGTGACCGTGTACCGGAGGGCGTCGTAGACCTGGGCCGCCGACTGGGCCGTCGTGTACCCCTTGTCGCGGATGTCGTCCGCGATCTTGCGGGCGGTCGAGCTGTCGCTCTTCAGGACGGCGTCGAGCGTCCCGTGCTCCTTGCCGTCCGGCCCCGTGAAGCGCTCGTTCAGGTTCCCGCCGGTGGCCGACGCGATGTGCGCCATGTCTGCGGTGACCCTGGGCTCGGCGGCCGCGGCGCGCGCGGTGACCGACCGGGCGGCGTCCTGGACCTCCTGCGGGAAGTCGCCGATCTTCCGGGTGTCCTGGACGACCGGGACCTCGCCGGACGGGCCGCCGCCCGCCGTCCACCGCCCCCTGTCGTCGCGGGGCTGGTCGGGGTTCCACTTGGCGAGGTCGACGCCGCGCCGCGTGAGCTCCGCCTCGATCGCGCGGAGCAGGACGGCCGGGGCCGAGTCGTTGAACATCGGCTCGCCTGGCGACCGGCGCTGGACGTCCTCGCTGATCTGGCAGTCGGCGCATCGCCCGTCGCCGTAGTCGGCCGAGCCCGGGAACAGCGCGGCGCCGCAGGACGTGCACCGAGGGCCGATGGCCGGGCGCTCGCCCGTGTCGAGGTCGTACGGGGCGAGGCCGGAGGCCAGCGGCGAGCCGACGCTGAAGTTCTTCTCGGTCCCCGGCGCGCCGCCGACGGCGTCCTGGTGCCGGAGGTTGCAGAAGCCCCTGGCGTCCTCGTCCGACATGTAGTTCGAGGCGACCGAGACGCACTGGTCGAAGTCGCCGTCGGAGCCCCAGTCGATCTGGCCGTCGGCGCCCGCGTTGTACCAGTCGCGGAGGGCCTGCGGGTTGCCGCCCTCCTTCAGGACCCGGCGCCGGGCGCGCTCGAGGGCCGGGCCGGTCTCGCCACGCGCCGTCTCGGCCTTGAAGAGCCTGACCACGTCGGGGTCCATCGCGCGGGCCTCGAACCCCTCGGCCGACCCGTGCTTCCGGACGTACCGCCCGAGGACTGACAGCTCGGCGAGCGCGGCCTTCTTCTTGCTGCCCGAGTCGTCCTGCATGCGGCCGTCGATCAGGTCGCGGTACTTGTCCGGGACGCCGCGCCCGACGAACGCCGGGACCTCGTCCTCGCCCGCCTTCTCGGCGCCCAGCGTGCGGTGCCAGCCGTCGGCGATGTTCAGCCCGGCCTCGTCGGGCGTCTCGTACTCGACGAGGACGACCGGGTCCATCGACGCGCCCTTGCCGACCGTGTCTGCGATCGCGGACACCTTCGACGGGTCGCGCCCGCCCGGGCGCCGCGCCATGTCGATGTCGGACAGCTTGACGTGGGGATCGAACTCCCAGGCGATGGCCGGGTCCTCGGACCAGTCGATGTCGCCCTTCGGGTAGGAGCGGAGCAGGTAGTCGTGGACGATCCGCGGCAGCTTCGAGTCGTTGTACCTGGTGCGCCACTTCATCAGGTCGGCGACCGTGGCCCCCTTGGCCTTGTCGGCCCCCTCGCCCGCGGAGGACGGCTCGAGTGCCGCGCCGGGCCCGGCGGCGCCGCCCAGGACGGCGGGCTTGTCCTTCACGGCGTCCTTGAGGTTGTCGGCGAACCGGTCGGCCAGCTCCTTGCGGCCCTTCCGGCGGTCCTTCTTCTTGTCCGACAGGAGCGCGGCGGCCGGGTCGTGCCTCGGCTTGGAGGCGTCCTTGCCGTCCGGCTTCAGCGCCTCCGCCAGGGCGCCCTGGGCGGGCGAGCCGCCGGGCCCCGGGGCGCCGCCGGGCCCGGCCGGGGCGGGCGCCGCGGGCGGCGGGACGGAGGGGTCGAGCGGGATGATGCCGGACGGCCCGCCGATGACGAACGGGGTCTTGGTGAGCGGCAGGTCCCAGGGGTCGAGCCCGTCGTCGATGCGCTGCTCGTCGATCGAGCGCTTGCCGATCGAGACGTCCGCCTTGTCGGCGTTCGCCTTCTGCTCGGCGTCCTGCTCCTCCTCGAAGTCGAGCCACTTCCACTCGAGGTCCTCCTGGCCCATGACCTCCTGGATCAGCCAGTCGAACTTCCCCTTCCACCACTTGCGCTCGGGCTCGGTCCGGCTCTCGACGACCGAGTCCTGCTGGACCTGGGCCATGCCCGCGCCGCCCAGGCCGCTGGTCCGGCCGCCCGGGACCATGCCGATCTCGTGCGGCTGGATGTGGAGGATCATCGCGACCTGCTCGACGATCGCCTGGTCGACCGCCTGCTGGAACGTCATGTCCTTCTGCGGCTCCGTCTTGGAGCCCGGCGGCAGGACGATCGCCCGGTGCTTCTGCCCGACGTCCCCGGCGATCCCGTTGATCAGGTCCTGGAGCCCGCGCTGCTGGGACGGTGTCACGTACGACTCGCCCGCGATGACGTAGACGCCCGGGATCGTCCCGTCGGTGAAGTAGTCGAGCAGGAAGCCCTGGCGCTGGATGCCGATCGTGACCGGGATCAGGGCCATCTCGATCGGGCTGAACCCGTACGGCGTCCACGTCCGCTGGTTCCGCGGCAGGTACAGCAGCTCGCGCCGCGTGTACTCGGCGTCCGGCTCGACACCGTCGAGGCCGTAGTCGACCGCGAGCTCCTCGACGTCCTCGTCCCGGGCCATCGCGGCGAAGTCCGAGCGGGGGACCCCCCAGAGGTACTGCTGGTACGCCACCTCCGGGAAGCGCGGCGAGGCGCCCCGGATGTTGACGAGCGGCCTGATCGTCTCGCCGTTGATCAGCTCGAGCTCGGCGACGCCGCAGCCGAACAGGCCCTTCCCCTTGACGCGCGTCGGGAGCGGGTGGAGGGTCACGGCGTCGATGACGAGCTGGTCCTCCTGCCCGGCCTCGAACCACGACTGGAACCCGAAGTAGTTCGAGTCGATGCGCTTGAACCACCGCACGACCTCGGCCGCCCGCGAGCGCTGGTCCTTCGCGGCCCCCTTGTCACCCTTCGTCCTCGACTGCGCGTCGCCCGTGGCGCCGACGTCCCAGTTGAGGCCTGACATCTCGTTCTTGCGGATGTTCAGCATCGCCCGGATCACGGAGTACCCGTCGGCGAGGCGGCGGAGCGTGGCGTAGGAGGCGAGCCGGTAGCCCTCCGTGCCTGGCTGTCCGACCGGGAGGTTCCAGCCGACGGGGTACTGCCAGCGGCGCGGGAGCGGGCGGCCCTCGTCGTCCCGGGGGACGACGTCGACCGGCATCGGCTGGATCGGGGACAGGGGCCCGAACGCCCCGGCGAGGAAGTCGTAGAACGGGGCCGGGAGGGCCGCGCCCCCGACCGGCGACCCGGCGACCCACTGGTTGTACGAGGCGGTCAGGGGCGAGGAGCCGGGACCGGCCAGCGCCCCCTGCGCCTGGGCCCTCGCCGCCAGTCCCGCTGCGATCGCGTTCGGGTTCGCCAGTACCGTCCTCCGGGTGAGAGGGGGGCCCCGGGGAGGGGCCCCGGCCAATCCTACGCCAGGCCCTTGGCCGTCAACCACGCCTCCACAGCCATAGCAGCGCGCCGGTTAGCGCCAGAGTGCCGAGCAGAAGCCCACACCCTGACGGAGTCGGCGAGGGCGGCGTCGGCGGGGTCGGGCCGGGGACCGGGGGCGACGGGAAAGGGGCGCCCCGTCAACGCCGTGTAGGCGTCGGCGAGGGCCTTCTGATCGATCCCCTGCTCGAATGTCCCGGTCCCGAGGTGCTCGGGCCAGATCACGACCCAGGCCTCCTCTGCCTCGCGCGCCCAGAACGCGTCGGTGAACGACGTCTCGGCCGCCCACGTGATGAACCGCTCGTCGGCGCCCGACGCGGCCCCGGTGTAGCCGCCCGAGACGACCGAGTGGCCGCCCTCCACCGGGCTCCCGGGGTGGTAGTCCCAGGGCCGCCCCGCGTCGAAGTCGTCCATGTTCGCCCTCTGGACGTTGATGCCGGTCCAGAGGAAGCCGAAGATCGCGAGCGCCGCCTCGACCTCGTCCTTGGAGGACAGGTCGACCTTGGCGAACGCGAGCGCCTTGACGCCGTCCGGGCCGCCCGTCGAGACGAGCCACTCGAGCAGCGTCTGGATGTCCATCCCGTCGTCCTGCGACGGGAATCCCGGGTTCTGGGTCTTGTAGACCTCGATCACGTCGGCCATCGTCGGGTAGCGCTCGCCCGGGCCGATGACGGCCGTGACGAGCCTCCGGACGTTCGCCCACGTCACGGCGACGCAGTCGCCGTACTGGTCGTTGCCGAGCATCTGCCAGCCGCCGCCGAGGGCGGCGAGGTAGTCCTCGCTCGCCGGGTGGGCCGGGATCTTCCCGGTGAGCAGCGGCCCGAGCATCAGCGCCGGGGCGCCCTTGGGGGGACGCCGCCCCAGCCTGTAGTCCACTTTGATCCTCCTACGCCTGGTGGAACACGACCTGGGACGTCTCGCGGACCAGCTTCCCGGCGAGCTTCCCGGTCTTGACGACGGCGAGCCTGTTGACCGACCCGGTCGAGCACGTCTTCCTGTCGACCGGCGTCGCGATGGGGGCGCCGGACGCGTGGCCGCTCCACGGGTAGTGGAGCCACTCGGCGACGCAGCCGGTCGGGGACATGCGGGCGTACTCGATGTCGCGCGTCCCGCTGGCGATCGTCATGTGCCAGGCGGGCGGCGGGACGGCCAGCTTCGCGGTCGCGATGTGCGCCCCCGGCAGAGCCCTGAAGTAGGCCGTGACGGTCGGCCACGAGATCGGCTCGCCGACCCATCCGTCGACGGTCGGCGGCACGAGCGGGTCGCACCACATCAGCGGCCCGTCGATGTTGTAGACCACGGCGGAGTGCCCGGCCGCGAAGCCGGGGTCCCAGCGCCTGTAGTGGTCGGGCAGCGCGGCGTACTCGCCCTGGACGCCGAGGAAGTACCCGCGGCCCGGCGCCGCCACGAGGGACTCGGTCACGGACGGCGACCAGCCGTAGCGGCGCTGGCACCCGGCCGCCATCTGCATGTAGGTCGAGCCGCCCTCGTTGGAGCCGCCCCCGGCCACGCGGAGCGCCTCGCGCTCGACGCCCGTGGCGGGCGGCTCGCGCGTGGTCCCGTACAGGGCGGCCCGGGCCAGCTCGACCCCGGTCGCCCAGGTGCACTCGACCACCGGGCTGTCCGGCAGCTCCGAGACGTGCTTGTGATGGTACGTCATGCCTCTCCCTCCTCGTACACTGACTCAGGCCAGACGACGTCCTCGTCCGTCCAGTCCTGCCAGTACTCGGCCTCGAGCGGCGTCGCTCCGTCGGGCCTGTACCTGATCCGCTTCAGGCGCGGGCACGCCCTCAGGTGCCAGCCGCCGCAGTGACCGCACGGGACGGTCCTGCGCAGGGCCGTCCTCGCCTCGGGCGAGACGACGGCCGGGGCGCGCGGCCGGTCCCTGACCCTGTCGGCCTCGCAGGCGTCCAGGGCCGCCTCGGCGCGGAGGGCCCGGGCGAGGTTGTCGGCCGCCTCCGACGCGGCGCTGGCGCGGGCTCGCTCGGCTGACCTGCGGGCGTAGTCGAGGATGGCGACGACGGCCACGATGGCGACGGCCTGGACTGCCACCAGCCAGTTCACGGCGGCCCCTCGGAGAGGCGCAGGGCGATCGCCTCGGAGACCCGTTCGGCGGCCTCGGCGATCCCGGGCCAGTCGACCAGGCTGACGACGTCGGCGGGGCCCGGGACGACGAGCACCCTGATGCCGAGATCCGCGGCCGCGTCGGCCAGCGCCGTCTGCAGGTAGTGCAGGTCGGCCTTGGTCCCGGACGCCGGGGCGTAGACGACCAGCGTCGGCGACAGGACGGCGAGCGCGGCGCGGCTCACGACGCCACCGCCTCCGGCGGCCTCATCCAGCGCGCCGCGGCCGCCTCGTTGGCGGCGGCGATGTAGAGCGCCGCCGCCCGCCTGACCTCGGCGTGCGTCGCCCACTGCCGCCCGGCCGACGTCCCCGTGTGGTGCCCTGCGCAGACGCCCCAGAGGTGCGCCGCGTCGTCGGGCGCCTTGGCCCCCATCGCGTGCCCGTCCGCGTCCGGGACGTGGTCGCCCTCGAGGTGCATCGCCGGGACCGGGCGGACGGCGTCGAGGAGCGCGCCGAAGCGGTCGCGGCAGGGCCCCGGGTCCGGCAGGCCCTGGAGCATCGGCCAGCGCGTCGCCCAGAGCGGGTGGTTCGCGAACCGGGCGACGCAGTCGCCGTCCCGCCACTTGACGTAGAGCAGGATCCGCTGGTCCATCAGTGCCCGATCACGAAGAGCTCGTAGTACACGTAGACGGTGATCGCGACGATCGGGCCGCCCCCCACGAGTACCCACCAGACCGCGCTGCCGTCGACAGCGTCGAGGATGCCGAGGGCGCGAGGGACCAGGACCGCCGCGAGCGCGACCGAGTGCCCGGACAGGAGCGCGAGATCCCTCTTGAGGAGGCGCGGAGGGCGGCGGCCGGTGCGGCGGAACTGCGCCACGCGGACGGCCGTGGACACGGCCCCGACCGCAAGCAGGGCGGCGTATACCGACACCAGCGATGTGGCGAGGAGCGATTGGGTTGCCGCATCCAACTACCCTCCGCCGCCTCCGTTCGCCTCGCGCTCGAGGTACACGGCGAGCATCCGCCGCACGTTGGCCTCGACGGCGCGGGCCCGCTTGATCGACCTGTCAGCCCGGCGCATGAGCGCCTCGGACGCGGCGCGCTCCTCTGCGCGCCTGGAGTCGCGCCCCCCGACCGGCTCACCCTCCGTCACGCTGGGCACGGCGGCTCCCGCCCTGGCGTAGTATGTCACGCTCGATCTCCCGCAGCAGCTCGGTGTGCTCCTCCATCACCTTGATGGCCTCGTCGGTCCGCTCCTCGGCCCTGAGCCTCGCCTCGTGCTCCTCGGCCCGGAGCCGCTCGGCGTACTCGAGCGACTCCGTGAGCCGCTCCGTCTCCTGCTGGGTGCGGAGCCGCCCGGTGGCGAGCATCCACGCGAAGACGATCAGGATCCCGAGCGGGACGCCGACATCGGAGATCAGCTTGCCGACGGCCTCGAAGTCCATTCGTCACCCGCCGCCCCCAGTCCCCCCGGACGTGTTCTCGGGCCGGGGCGGCCCCGGCAGCCAGTAGTGCGGCCCCGGCCATCCCTGGTGTCGACCCAGCAGGGGATCGTAGTACGCGTGAACCCCTGCGTCTCCCGAGTCGAGCGGCGCGTGCTCCTGGAGCAGCAGGAGGACGCCCGCCATCACGTCTGCGCGGTAGCGGGCCAGCTCGTGGTCGCGCCGCCGGAGCTCGCGCTCCAGCCCTCGGACGCGCCGGGCGAGTCCGCGCCCGCCCCTCTTGCGGGCCACGGGTCAGGCCGGTCCGTGGCCGAGGCGCAGCCTAGCCGCCGCCGCGGTCGACTCGAACGACTTCCAGAACAGCTGGTACGCGATGGTCCCGACGGCCGTGAACGTGGCGATGGCGGGGACGATGTTGTCGATCGTGAGGGCCTGCCCCGAGACGGGGACGGCGACGAGCCCGGCGACGACGTAGACCGCGATCGCGATCAGGGCGTTGTAGACGTCCGGCAGCCGGGCCTGCTTCAGGAGGCCCACGACGAGCGGGACGAGGACGGCGACCGCCGCCTGCCACTGGTCTGGAGTCAGGTTCACTTCGAGTCCTCCTCGTTGGAGTCGACGCGCGACGGGCTGGCCGCCCGGATCATCGCGACGGTGCAGGCGAGCGCCTCCCTGGGCGGCATGCCGGACGCGCGGAGCTGCTTCCAGAAGGAATGGACCGCGGCGGCCCAGGCCCGCGCGGCGGCGACGCCGTAGGTGTCCGATTGATCGGGCGCTTGGCTGTTCACCGCCCCATCCTAGCCGCCCGCGGGCGCTTCCGGTAGGGCCTCGGCGCACGGGCCGCACCTGGGCATCGCCCGGTGGTCGCGGAATCTGCAGTAGCCGAGGCTCGCGGCTCCCGTGACGCACCAGTTCCTGGGACCCGTGAACGGGTCGGCGGACCCGCAGGCGAGGACCGCGCGGCGCGCCCGCAGCGGGTCCGCCTCGTCCCGCTCGGTCCACCGCTCGATCAGGTGGGCGACGCCGTGGACGTGGTCGTAGAGGGTCGCGGGCTTCACGCCAGCACGACCGACGGGGCGTCGTGGAGGAGCCGCCACTCGCCGAGCAGGCGGCCGTCCTCGACCCAGACGCGCTCGAGGACCCGGAGGGGCCCGGCGTCCGAGGACGGGACGCCGATCAGCGACCGCACGAAGCGGGCGGCGTCCTCGGGATCGATCAAGTGCCCCAGGCCGATCGCCCGCTGCTCGTCGAGGGACGGGACGAGGACCGCGCGGTAGCCCCTCACGTCAGACCCAGCACGTCGGGTGGCCGTCGGCTACCTCGGCGAGGACCGTCCACGCGGCGTCGCGGAGCGAGATCGACGCCATCCGGCAGCGCCTGACCGTCTCGGCCCACCTCTCCGCCACCGGCCAGCCGGGCGCGAGGAGCGAGAGCAGGGTGCCCTCCTGCTCCTCGACCAGGGAGACGACGGACTCGGACACGATCAGGGGCCTGGGGGCCTGCTCGATCACGCGCCGTCCTCGTCGTCCAGGCGCGCCGTGGCGGCGGCCGCGGCCGCCACGTCAGACCGGTGCAGGACCGGGACGCTCTTGACGGCCGTGCAGGCGCAGGCGAACACGACGTCGTGGCCCGGCTCCCAGCCGATCCCGGACGGGATCCTGATCTCGACGAGCCCGACCGGCTGCCACGCGTGGATGTGGAGGCCCTGGGTCGACGTGGCCCTCGGCTGGGTCATGGGACCTCCTCGATCTCCGGCTGGCCCGGATCGCTGTGGTTCGGCGTCAGGCCGATGGCGTTGAGGCGGCAGGCCGAGATGACGCGGCCGCCCTGCGTGCGCTTCAAGTCTCCGAGGCTGGCGACCCCGGCCGCGATGCGCAGGCCCGCAGGCTTGTCGATCCCCAGCTCCCCCTCGGCCACGAGCGAGCCGTCCGGCGCCCGCGACACCACCGCCCGGCCGACCGGGTTGCGGTAGTCGAACTCGACGAACACCGTGACTGGATTGGTGAACTCGACCCCCGCGGGATCGATGAAGTTGCCGTCGAGGTCGGCCTGGTCCGCGAGCGGCCGGACGAGGGTGCCCCGGAAGCGCATCAGACGGCTCCCCGGATCGAGTCGAGCAGCGACGCGACGTTGAAGCCCGCGCCCACCACGGTGCCCGCGATGGCGAGCGAGGAGAGCAGCGCGAAGCCGCCCGCGTACCACCGGCCCACCTCGGCCCGCGAGGACCGCGCGCGCCACTCCAGGAGCCACGCTGCGGCGAGCTTGAGGGCCACGACGCCCATGACGCCGCCGCCCGCGTAGACGGCCCCCACGAGGGGATTGCGCTCGACGTGGGCGCCGTTCATGCCGACGAGCCACGCGAACGCGGCGAACGTCGCGGCGTCCGCGATCAGGGCGACGGTCAGGCGGCGGGCCTGCCGCCCCATGTACGGCTGGATGGTCACCCGGCCGCCCTCCGCGCCCGGCGCCTCGCGTTGGCCTCGGCTGCGTGGTCGCGCTGCCACTGGGCGTAGTACTCGCGGTTGCGGGCGTAGTGGCGGCGCTGGCACGCGGCGTGGAGCTCGCGGCGCCGGGCGGCCCGGGCCGGGTCCTCCTCCTTGCCCGGCCGCCCTGGCGCCCCCGCCGCTGGCGTGTCGGCGCCGGGGCGGTACCCGCCGATCGGCCTGCGGCCGTCGCGGATCATCATCTCCGGCCCTCACACGACTTCGGCAACGTGCCGCAGGCGTACAGGACGGCCCCCGCTGGCATCACGACCAGGCTGCCCAGTCCGGCGTCCCGTGACCGGCGGGCGAGCGAGTGGAGCTCGCCCTCGCGCCACATCGCGTCGCGGTAGAACCTGGCGGTCGGGTCGAGCCGCGGGGACCGGCGCCGGAGCGGGGGTGCCGGGCTGATCGGGAAGGCTGACCAGTCGACGAGCCCGGGCGCCGCCCGGCGGCCGCGCTTCGTCCGCTTCACGCCGTCCGCCTCTCGAATCTGCACTCGAGCCCCCGGAGGCGGCGGTCCGGCCTCAGCGCGAGGCCGTACCCGCCGGGGGCGACCGCGACGGCCTCGGGCGAGGCGTAGACCCTGTCGCGGGCGGCGATCCGGCGCCCCCTGGTGAGGGCCGCCAGCGCCTCGTCGACGTTCGAGGGCGTGACCTCGAACGGGCAGCGCTCCGCGATCAGCCCGTGCTGGCAGCCGTGGAGCGTCACGGCCGGAGCTCCATTCCCCTCGACTTCCGGGGCCTGGTCGACGTCGGCTTCGGGACGGGCGACGGCGGGCGCGCCGAGAGGGGTGGGTCTCCCGGCGCGCCCGCATCCGGTCCAGGCTGGCGCCCGGGACCGGATGCGGGCGGCGGGGCCGGGACCTCGCCACCCGAGGCAGACGCCGGGGACCAGCTGGGCGTCCAGACGCCGATGACCCTGCCGTACGCGGTGACCTCGGCCGCGCCGGTCAGGCGTCGCCACGTCTTGTCGAACTCGGTCGCCGTCACGCTCTTCATCCCCGGGATCATAGCACTCCGGGGACTGGGCGTAAACCCCTATTCTTTGGGGAGTTCGCCGGGGATCGCGGGAGGGTCCGACAAGAGCGCCGCCAGCCCGGCGACCGCGAGCGCGACGGCCTCGTCGGCGGTCGCCGCCCCGGAGGACCCGGAGTAGAGCTTGCGGGAGGCGCCTCCCGGGTAGACCTTGGCGCCCCACGTGCCGTCGCCCGACAGCTCGACGTGGGCGAGCCGCGGCCCGAGCGGCGTCTGGACCGAGCGCCACGTCCCGACGCGCGCGAGGTCCGCGGGCTCGCGGGGCAGGTCGGGCGGCAGCGGGGCCCGGGCGCCCTCCGCCCTGGCCTCGGCGTCGTCGGCCGACGTCTTGGCCCAGAGGGCCCCGGCGAGGCCGACGAGCGCAAGGCCGAGCAGGACCCAGAGCCAGGACGGCGCCGTCACCGGCGGAGCCTCCGGCGCGCCATCGTGGCTACGGCGATCGCGACGGCGCGCCAGTAGCGGGGGTGCCACCTCTTCGGCTTGTAGCCCACGACGCGGGCCGTGACGCGGCCTGTCCCCGGCTCGCGCTCGTACGCGATCGTCGCGACCGCCCAGCCGTTGTCGACCTGCTCCGTCCTGACAGTCTTGCGGCGCCTAGGCACTAGGGCCCTCCTACCAGCGGTTGATGATGCGCAAGAGGTCGGCGTCCGAGATCATACCAGCCTCCATTCCCTGATCATCTCCGCGAGCCGGTCCGCCACGGCGGGCGGCCCCGGGCGCGTCCCGGCGGCCCGCGCGTTCGCCACGTACATCGCCCTGAGCGCCTCCAGCGCGGCCGTCGCCTCCTCCGGGTGGCGGGACGCCATCTCGAGCCCGACCGCGAGCCCCGTGAGCGGCCCCGACGAGGCCTCCGGCCCCTCCACGGTCATGACGAACACGAGGGCCTGGAACAGCGACGGACCGGCGGCGCTCACCAGCGCTGGTCCGCGAAGCCGAAGGACAGGCGAGACAGGGCGGCCCGGGCCAGCGGCCTGTCGGCCGGTGCCAGGGCCTCCACCTCGCGCGCCCGGTAGACCCGGGCCGCGGAGACCTCGGCCGGGGTCGGCGGCTCGCGGCGCCGCGAGTACCTCCGGTCCCGCTCGGCCCAGGCGTCGAGGAGCGGCATCAGCGGCTCCCTCTCGGCGGCCGCGGGGGGCGGCTCGCCCAGGACCCCGCCGCACCACGCGCACTTGTCGTCCCGCCCCTCGTAGCCGTGATGGCAGTGGACCCCGCCGCAGGCGCGGCACGGCCGTGTCCTCACTGGATGATGATCCTGCGGCGGGCCTCCTCGGCGGAGATGGTCCCGGTCAGCCTCGCCTGCTCTGCCTCGGCCTTCGCGCGCTCTCCGGCGATCAGCGCCGTCAGCGCTCCGGTGACCCAGCCAGCGACGGACAGCGCCTCCTCGACGGTGATGTCGCGCGGCACGCTCAGCACCACCGGCCTGGCCTTGTTGTTGTCCAGGATCACGCGCGCCGTCGCGATGACGGTCTCGGGCTCGGCCCCGGGCTCGGCCTCGTCGCTCACCCCTTGGATCCTCCTCGGGCGTCGGGGCAGGGCGCCCCGCGCATCCTACCGCGCGGCCGCCAGCGCGCGCGGCGCCGGTGCGCGCCGGGCGTAGAGGCGCCGGACGGCGTCGCAGCGGCCCCGGTCGGCGCTGGCGCGCGCCTCGCCGGTCCTGTCCTGGGCCGGGCGGTGCCAGCCGCGCGGCTGGCCGCAGCGGCGGCACTCGGTCCCCTCTCCGTACTCGAACTCGTGACCCATCTCGGTCCCTCCCGGCGCCCGGGGCCGCCCGCGCGGTCCCCACGACACCATCGTACCGTACTAGTAAAGGGGGGTTTGGGGGGGTTGGGGGGGTCAGTGGGCACCGTTCCCGCCGCCGCCGTAGACCGTCCACGCGATCTCGGCCGGGCGCTCGGGCTCCCTCGACCTGGCCTCCAGCGCGCCCGCCATCTCGAGCGCGATCTGCGACTTGACGTCCTGGCCGCCGTCCGCGTACCACTCCGCGACCCTCCGGAGCGAGGCGCGGACCTCCGCCCACGTGGCCGGGTCGTAGGCGGGCGGCTCCCCGGCCTCGACCATGTCGGCGGCGTCCCTGTCCCGTGGCGAGAGCTGCGCGATGCCCGGCCCTGCGTCGCCGCCGCCGCGCCAGAACTCGATCCCGGCCCCCAGCGCGCCGCGCCGCTCGAGCTCGGGGTCGCCGAACTCGGCCGGGGCGCGCTCGCCGCACGACGGGCACGGCCGCCCGGCAACCCAGATGAACATGTGCCCGCACTTGGAGCAGGTCCAGACGCCCATCGCGTAGGCGATCGACTCGGACGACCACCCGGCGAGGCGGACGGCATGGGCCAGCCCGTCAACCTGGTCGTCGTGGGCCCCGTCCGGGAAGAACGATGCCTCGGCCGCGAACTCGTCCCACCACGGGGGCGGCGGGTCCGGCCGGAACACCATCAACTGCCCGGCGCGCGCCTCGAGCAGGCGGGCGCGGACCGTCTTCTCCTTGTCCGCCTTGACCGGGACGATCGGCAGCATCGTGCGCCGCAGGGCCTCCTGCACGGCGGCCGCCTGGTACGCGACCGACTCGATGCCGACCGCGGCCAGCGTCCCGGACGGCTCCTCCGACCAGCGGCGCCCCATGTCCCCGATCTCGGCGAGCGTCCTGTTGAAGTCCCAGTGGCCGCGGCGCTGCTCCAGGAGGTAGACCTCGTTCGAGGCCGAGACGCCGACCGTCCAGCCGCATGTGTAGTCCGCCTGCTCCCTCGTGCTGATGGCGAGGTCCCAGCCCTGGTAGAACGTCAGGCCCCACGGGGCCCGCCGGAACGTCGGCCAGCGCTCCGGGAAGAACATCTGGACCCCGGACGGCCGCGGCTCGTTCAGGTACTCCTGCGGCCAGGCCAGGAGGTCCGCCCGGTCCAGCTCGCGCTTGCGCTTCCGGAGGGCCGGGACGCTCCACATCTCGGGCCAGATCTGCGAGCCCTCCGCCCACTCGGGCAGGCCCGGGCGCCAGACCGACTTCGCGACGTCCACGATGTGCCACGTCTGCGCCTCGTCCTCGGACAGGTCCGGGTCGCCCTCGATGAGATGGGCGTAGAGGTCGTCGAAGTGCTTCCGCGTGCCGAGGACGACCAGCTTGCCTCCAGCCGAGAGGACGGGCGCGACCTCGCGGGCCCACCACTCCCGGGTCGCCTGGCGGACGAGCTCACTCTTGACCGACTTGGCGCTCTCGACGTCGTCCACGATGAGGAGGTCGCAGTGGCGCGAGCTGATCTGGGCGCCCTGGCCGACCGAGAACACGGACACGTCCTTGCCGCTGATGCCGTCCGTGCCGGTCCGCGCGTCCGAGAGGACGAACTCGTGGTCGGTCCACTGGTCGCCGCGCCAGTCGGCCCCGCCGTTGAAGTCCCGGCGGAGCGCCTCGTTCCCCTCGAACTCGTAGCGGAGCTCCTTGAGGAACTTCATCGCCAGGTCGTCCGAGCCGGAGATGATCCCGACCCGGAGCCGGTGGTCCTCCGCGAGGCGGCGGAGGGCGTACGTCAGGACGACCGACGTCTTCGCGTGCTCCCGTGGCCCCTGGATCAGGATCCGGTCGAGCTCGGGCGCGTCCAGCGCCGCGTACCAGACGTCGTGGAACCACGGGGTGGCGACCCGTCCCCGGAACCGCCTGTAGCCGTCCGAGAACGAGCGCGTCGACATGGTCCGCCGCGCCTCGCGGGCGCGCATCGAGGCGAACCTCTCGGCGCGGACGGCGTCCGCGAGGAGGTCGACCGCCTCGACCGAGAGCTCCGGCCAGCGGCCCCTAACGCGCAGCGCCAGTAATCGACCCCATTCTGCTCAGTCGCCCTCGGCGAGCCACGGGGCCAGCCGGAGCGCGGCCCGCTCGCGGAGCGAGAGGGCGCCGCGCCTGGCCCCGAGCCACCTGACGCGGAGCCGCCTCGCCAGCCGGGTGCGGCGCGGCCGGACCTCAAGGTCGTTCTGGATGACTCTCATCGTTCCCTCTCTGCAACTTCGCCTTGATGTACGCGTCGACATGGGTCTGGAAATATCGTCGATCGCCTCACGACACGAGCCCAAACTGGAGGTCGCCCTCGTCGAGCGGCCCGGCCCCGTCCTGCGTGAACGGGCCCCACGTCAGGCCGCCGTCGGCGCTCACCTGCCCCTTCCCCGGCGCGACGCACGAGAGGCCGTAGTGCGTCCCCTTGCGCACCGCGAACACGGCGTAGACGGTGTCGGCGGGGCAGGACAGGCGAAGTTCGTTCCCGGTGGCGTGCCCGATGAACATCGCGGTGACGAGGCTCGCGCTGCACCCGTCCTTGCCGTACTCCGGCTGGACGGCCACGGACGAGGCGGGGATCGACGCGCTGAGGCCGCCGAAGTTGACGAGGAGCGGCGACGTGCCCGAGACGCGCATGACGCGGAGCGTGACGCCGCGCGCCAAGACCGGCGACGGGAACAGCTCGCGCGCCATGAGCTGGCCGGACACCTGCTGCGGCGAGCGGACCCACACCTCCATGTAGCCGAGGCCCTGCCGCGTGCCGTCGGCGTAGGCGACCTCGATGATGGGCGAGAAGCCCGGGCGCTCCGCCCACGGCCCGGGGCCGGACTTGAGCAGCGTGGCCCAGTCGGAGTCGGGGAGGGTCGGCTGGCGAGGGCTGGTGGGCGTGCGGAGGAACAGGTCGTCGACGCTGCTGTAGTTGGCCGCGGGGTCGGGGTCGGTGTTGCGGTAGACGAGGTGGTAGAGCCTCCCGGGCGTGACCGTCGCGGACAGCGGCACGAGCGGGAAGTCGTCGGGCGGGTTGACCTCCGTCGCGCCGCCCATGACGCGACCGGACGGGAGGCCCGTGCCGTCGTCCTCCTCGACGGTGATCGACCACGTGCCGCCGGTCCCGGCGCCGTAGCCGGGGTGCGTCGCGCCGATGTTGTAGCCCCGGATCGACACGACCTGCGGGCCGGTGGCGCGGAACCGCTGTGAGACGGCGTTCCGGGACGGGCCGCCGACCTCGGTGTTGGCGAGCGAGTCGGCGAACGCCGAGCCGACGGGGGGCGCGGGGGCGGGGTTGTCGGGTTGAGTCTGGAGCGCCTTAACGGCCGCCTCCAGCGCGGTGACGCGGGCGTCGAGCGCGGCGTCGGCGGCGGCGCGGGCGGACGCCTCGGACGCGAGCGCCGACTGGAGCGCGTAGGGCGAGAGGTCCGGGTCGGTGACGGGGGACGTCCACTTCTTGGCGGAGTCGAGGTGGCGGTGGGTGGTCACGGCTTGTCCTCCTCGTATGCGTCGGCGATGGCGTCGGCCAACTCTCGGCCTGCGCCGCCTCGCGCAGCCTGTCGTCAGTCATGGTCAGTCTCCTCGTCCCTGAGGATCAGCGTCGTTGCGTAGTGCCGGAGGATCGATGCGACCGACGCCGCCTCTGGATCGCCGCGCTCGATGAACACAGCCCAGAGCGCATCGGCTAGCCGGTCGCACTCGATCCGAAGGTCCACCGGCGCGGCAGGGGCGGGCTGGGCGGGCTGATTCGCCCTGATCCACGCCAGCGCCTTGGGGCCGAGATTGCGGCAGTACAGCAGCCGGTAGTCAGGCTGGGTCGCGGCCCACGCGAGCAGCATCTCGCGCTGCTCCGTCGCGGCCCGATACGCCCTCCGTGTGTAGCGGGTGTCGGCCGGGGTCGATGGATGGTTGCGGTAGAGCGCGAGCAGTGCCCGCTTCTCGGCGGGATCGCGTCGAGTCATGCCGTCCTTGGCCTGCGCCGCCGGGACTGCGTTCACGGACGCGACGATGAGCTCCGCGTCGCCATCGGCCATGGCGGACACCGACGCCACGCGGAAGCCGTCCGCGGCGGTGATCCAGCGGCTCCCCGCGGCGTCCTCGCCGAGGGACCACGGCGTCGGGTGCGTCATGGCTCGACCGCCCGGAAATGGTGGGCCGTGATGGTCCGGCAGCACTCGCACGGCTTCCACTCCGGGTCGTCCGGGTACTCGCTGCACGGCGCCTCGTTCCAGTCTGACACCCGCACGCCATCCTCCAC
>Ga0335069_10000280_pt1 | contig 89331 bp, 75 predicted proteins | sample Lox_Sample_11_FD_206714 | JGI IMG/M metagenome (GOLD analysis project Ga0335069, IMG submission 206714) | Soil microbial communities from Loxahatchee National Wildlife Refuge, Florida, United States - Lox_Sample_1.1 | ecosystem: Environmental > Terrestrial > Soil > Wetlands | place: USA... | reverse complement strand
CCTTCATCGCCCGGCGGCACATCGCCGTTGTTGTCCCCAACTTCCGGTCCGGGCGGCGGCCCATGGTGCGGGCGCGGCCCGATGAATTCATCCGGGGTCAGTTTGCCGTCGCCGTTCTTGTCCAGCGCCTTCAAAGCGGCGGGCGCGTTGGCAATTTCCGTGGCGTCAATCACGCCGTCGCCATTCGCGTCCAGCGCCTTGACGATGGCCGGCAGCGGCGGACGGGGCGCGTGCTTTGGCGCGTCGGCCGGCGGCGTCGGCAGATACTCGTTGGTGGTCAACTGGCCGTCGCCGTTTTTATCCAGCGTCAGCAGGGCGGCGCTGGCGTTGGCGATCTCGTTGGAGTCAATCACGCGATCATGATTGGCATCCAACGCGGTGACCAGCGGCAGCGGCGGCGGGCGATGGCCGCGCAGCGGCGGTCCGCCGGGGTTGTCCTGGGCGCCGGCGACCAGCGCTGAAGCTCCGAAGGCCAGCAAGGCCAGGGTTGTTTTCATTGTCGTTTTCATGTCGTTCTCGCTTTCTCGTTTGGTTATGCCGGGTGCAATCTTCGGGCGCAATTTATCCGAGGCAACCTTAAGTGAACGTGAAGCGAAGAAAAATTCCAGGCACCAACCTCCAAGCTCCAGAGAAACCCCAAGTTTCAAGTTCCAAAAGTCTTGTGCCGATTGCTTGAAGTTTGGGGTTTGAAATTTCTCGGGAGCTTGGAGCTTGGAATTTGAAGCTTCTTCATGCTTTCTTAAGGTTGCCTGTGTGAAACTACGCCGGCCCAAATGAGAATCCTGATCGTGGAAGACGAACCCGACTTGCTGCGCAGCCTGGCCCAGGCGCTGCGCGAGGAGGGCTATGCGGTGGACATCGCGAATGAGGGCGAAGACGGCTGGTTCAAAGCCGAAAGCTACGACTACGATGCCGTCGTGCTCGACGTCATGCTGCCCAAACTCGACGGCTGGGAGATTCTTCGTCGCCTCCGCAAAATCAAAAAGACGCCGGTGCTCATGCTCACGGCGCGCGACCAGTCGCGCGACCGCGTCAGGGGCCTCGACACCGGGGCGGACGATTACGTGATCAAGCCGTTCGATTTGCCGGAACTGTTCGCCCGCCTGCGCGCCCTCATCCGCCGCAGCGCCAATAAAACCACCAATGTGATTGAGATTGGCGATGTGGCGATTGACGTGGCGGCGCGAAAGGTATCGCGCGCGGGCAAGCCGGTCGAACTGACGGCGCGTGAGTACACGCTGCTGGAATTTCTGACATTGCACCGCGGGGAGGTCGTCACGCGCACGCAGCTCTACGAACATTTGTTCGACGAGAATGACAGCACGCTTTCGAACCTGCTGGACGTGCACGTCTCGAATCTCCGCAAGAAGCTCGGCGCGGAGTTCATCACCACGCGGCGCGGCCATGGCTATTGCATTGAGTGAAATGAAAACATTCAACGCTCAACATCCAACTTCGAACGCTCAACTAAATACACAGTGGTTTTTTGGATGTTGGACGTTGAATGTTGAATGTTGAATGTTCGGCCAATGAGACTATTCAAATCCATCCGCTGGCGCCTCCAACTCTGGTACGGCCTCATCCTGGTGGTCGTGCTGGCCGGGTTTGGGCTCACGGCCTACCAGCTCGAGCGGGGACGGCAAATGCGCCGGGTTGACGAACAACTGCAGCACCGCTTCGACGTTCTTGCTCTGGCCACGCATCCGCCACCTCGTGGTCCGGAACCCCGAGGGCTGCCCTTCAACCGCCCCCCTGCCGGCACGCCTCCCGATGATGAAATGCCTGGACCGCGGGTGCTCCCGCCGCTTGAATTTCATCTGCCGCCCCAAGCCGAAGGGTTGTTTGACGCGAATGACCCGGACGGCTTCTATTTTGTTATTTGGGATCGTGACGGAAAGGAAATTGCCCGCTCCGGCAATTTGCCGACCCATTTTGTCATTGAATTCCATTCCGGAGTTAACCTCCCACCACGAATCGGCAAACCGGCACCCATCACCCTTGACAACTTCGGGAGCAGTCGCAGGTTAATTCACACCTTGCCATCCGGTGAACAAATACGGGTTGGCGTTTCCATCAAGCCCGAATTGACGGAACTCCGCCTCACCGCGTTTACGCTGACGGCCGTTGGCGGCGTGATCTTGCTCTTTGGCCTGGCCGGCGGATGGTGGTTCACCGGCCGCACCCTCCGGCCAATCGCCGCCATCAGCGCCACGGCGGTGAAGATTTCCGCCGGCGATCTGTCGCAGCGCATCAACGCGGCGGAAACGGAAAGTGAACTCGGTCAGTTGGCTTCGGTGCTCAACTCGACTTTCGCACGGCTGGAAACCGCGTTTGCCCAGCAGCGGCAATTCACCGCCGATGCCGCCCACGAACTGCGCACGCCGGTTTCGGTGATGCTCACCCAGACGCAGACCGCGCTGCAGCGCGAGCGCAGTGCGACGGAGTATCGCGAGGCGGTCGAAGCCTGCCAGCGGGCCGCGCAGCGGATGCGCCGGTTGACCGAATCGTTGCTCGAACTGGCGCGGTTCGAAGCCGGGCAGGAATGCCTGCAACGGCAAAAATTCAACCTGGCCCAGACGGCCAGGGATTGCGTGGAGCTGGTCCGTCCGCTGGCGTCTGAACGCGGCATCAAAATTCATTGTGATCTCCCGCCGGTCGAAGCCAGCGGCGACGCGGAACGCCTGGCGCAGGTCATTACCAACCTGTTGGCCAATGCCGTGCAATACAACCAGCCCAACGGCGAGATCCGCATCAGCACGAAAGTGCAGGGCAGCACGATTCTGCTGGCGGTCAGCGACACCGGCCCGGGAATTTCCCGCGAGCATCTGCCACGGATCTTCGAACGGTTTTATCGGGCGGACCCGTCGCGCTCGTCGGGTCAGGCCGGTCTCGGGTTGGCAATTTCCAAGGCCATTGTTGAGGCGCATGGCGGAACGATTGAAGTTACAAGCGAGTCGGGAACCGGAACGATATTTACTGTGAGATTACCACTTGTCTAAAGGTCGATGAATTTACGATTGACGATATACGATTTACGCGGCGCCGTGGAATGGGAAGATAGCTCGTAAATCGTAAATCCAATATCGTAAATCGTTCAACGGAGGAACAATTCCGCGGCGGCGTCGGCGAAGCGCAAGCCCTGGGAACTGAGCCGAAAGCGCTGTTCATCACACAAGGCCCAGCCGCGTTCGGTCAGTTGCTTCATTTCCGCCGACCATTGGTCGCGCAGATCGAAGGCCGTGGTACGCCGGAACTCATCGAACTGCCAGCCGGCATTCATGCGCAGGCCAAAGGCGGCGGTTTCGCCGGCGCGTTTGAGCGGCGGTAGTTCCTCGCGCGATTCGATGGCGCGCTGGCCTCGCTCGAGCTGTTCGCAATAAAGCTGCGTGTTCGACCAGTTCTTGGTCCGCACCCCGCGCACGTAGCTGGTGGCGCTGGGGCCCAGCCCGTAAAACGAGCCGCCGCGCCAGTAATTCACGTTGTGGCGGCAGGCATGATTCGGAAGGTTGAGGGTTGAGAGTTGAGGGTTGAGGGTTTTCGTGCGCGCGAAGTTGGCGACCTCGTATTGCCGGAATCCAGCCGCCGTGGTTTGGGCGACCAGTTCCTCGTACATCGCGCAGGCGAGGTCCTCGTCCACGTCGAACTCGCCAGCCTGCAATTGGGCAAACAGCGGGGTGTCGTCCTCGTAAATGACCTCGTAGGTGGACAGGTGTTCGCTGCCGAGCGCCAGCGCCTCGGCCAGGGTCGCCCGCCAGACCGCCAAAGTCTGGCCGGGAATCGCGAACATGAGGTCGAGGTTGAGATTGTCAAAACCGGCCCGGCGCAGGATATCGAATGATGTGAAGACCATCTCCCGCGAGTGGATGCGGCCCAGGCGATCAAGCAGGGATTCGTCGAGCGACTGGACGCCCATCGAGATGCGGTTGACGCCGAAGTCGCGGAGCAATTTCGCCTTGTCGGCGGACACGGTGGCGGGGTTGCATTCGACGGTGAACTCATCCGCGCCCAGCAGGTTGAGCCGTTCCAAGGTGCGCAGGATCTGTTCCCACTGGCGGAGATTGAGCAGGGACGGCGTGCCGCCGCCGAAGAAGATCGTCTTGGGGTTCAGGTCGTCCGCGACCAGTTCCAGCTCCCGGATCAAGGCGGCCACGTAGCGGTTGACGAGGTCGCCGCCGGAAGGCTCGGAGTAAAAGGCGCAATACGCGCATTTCTGCGCGCAAAAAGGTACATGAACATACAAGCCTTCGCTTTTGTTCATGGCAAAACCAGCCATGAACAAAGGATAGCTCCTTCGCCCATGGCTGGCGAACGAAAACTCCCGCGTCGCGGGATACGACGAAACGTCACGCCAGCACTACGTAGGATGCAACCGCTGGACGTTCTGGGCCTTCAGCCCTTTGTCGCTCGGGACAACCTCGAACGAGACTTCGTCACCTTCATTCAAGGTTTTAAAACCCGAGCCGATAATGGACGTATGATGCACGAAAACGTCCTGCCCGGAACTCTGGGCGATGAACCCAAACCCTTTTTTATTGTCAAACCATTTCACTTTGCCACTAGCCATAATTAGACTCCTGAGCTGACGAGGTCCTGCTTAGAAAGCAAAAAAGACACGACTAGACCAAGTCGTGCCCCCTTCACTTTTCAAAAGTGTTCATGCCTCAATTAGTGGGGCCATCATAAAACCCTGAACGGCGAAGTCAAGCGCTAGTTTCGCCGAGGTTACAAACAGGTTGCCCACAGGTTACCGGCCGCCGGACCGGCCCCTCATACCTGCAAGGCCTGGTTCAGGAGCTGGGGCAGGTAATTGCTGATGGCGGCCTCCCCCACCACGAGGGTGGCCCCAGCCTGTTGCGCCGCCGCCCGCAGCGCCGCCGCCTGCTCGCCGGCAAAGGCAATAATGGGAACATGCTGGGTGGCGGCATCGGCCTTCAAAGCCGCAATCGCGCGGCAGACATCCTCCCGCTTCGATTCCAAATCCACCACCACCAGCATCGGCCCCTCGCTTTGCGCGCTCCGGAGCAAGGCCGCCAGGTCGTTGACCGCCTGGACCCGGTATTTCAGATCCTGCAGCCGGTTCACCAATTGGCTGCCCGGCAACAATTTCTCGTAAAAAACCAGCGCCAGCGGTTGCGTCATGGGCACAACCTGCCGGTTAAACGGCAAAAATGCAAAACAGTTTTTGCCGGATGGTGCCCCGTCCCCGCCGGACCGGCCTGTCTGCACCCGTCGTTTTCCCGCCACCTCGGCGGTCCGCCAAAACAAGGTCTTTTTCTGACATCTTTTTTACAAACCTTTGACCCGCACCTGACAACTTCCCGCCTGGGTCAAGGCATCGTAGCCGCATGAAAAAATCACTGCTCTTCCTGAGTCTGGCGGCGGGGTTGGCTCTCCCCCTGTTCGCTGGAGAAACTTTGCGCCTCAACCTGGTCCCCGACCGCGACATTTTGTTGCGAAACCGGCCCCAGGAAGTCGTCGTGAAAATCGATCTCAGCGCCATCGCGGACCGCCATCAGCACCGGCGCACTCCGCTCAACCTGGCCGTGGTGCTGGACAAATCCGGCTCCATGACCGGCGCCAAACTCGAGAAAGCCAAGCAGGCGGCCCGGCAACTCGTGGACCGCCTGGCACCGGACGACGTTTTTACCCTGGTCATTTACAGCGACGAAGCCCGGGTGCTCGTGCCGGCACAGAAGGTGGAGAACAAAGACGCCCTGCGGGAAAAAATTGAAGGCATCGAGGCCGGCGGCAGCACCGCCCTTTATGCCGGGGTCAAGGCCGGCGCCCGGCAGCTCCGAGACTATTTCTCCGCCAAACGCATCAACCGGGTCATCCTGCTCTCCGATGGCCTGGCCAATGTCGGCCCCAGCTCTCCGTGCGAACTGCGCCGCCTCGGCCGCGACCTCGCCGTGCAGGGCGTCTCCGTGACCACCATTGGCGTCGGCGACGACTACAACGAGGACCTGATGGCCGGCCTGGCGGAGGCCAGCGATGCCAATTACTACTACGTCCGGGATACGGAAAAACTCCCGGAGATCTTCGCCAAGGAGCTCGGCGAAATGCTCACCGTTGCCGCACGGGAGGTGCGGATTGAAATCATCTGCCCCGACGGTGTGAAGCCGCTTGGCTTCATTGGCCGCGCCGAGAAATTTGAAGACCAAACGGCCACCGTGAATTTGAGCCAGTTCACCCTGGGCCAGGGTCGGTATCTGTTCCTGCGCTGCCGGGTAACGCGGCCCCAGCCTGAGATCGCGCGCGTCAAGATCCGTTACACCGACGAACTCGACAACGGCCGCGAGCAAGCCACCGACGGCGTGGTGAAAATCGGCTACACCGACGACGAATCCGTCGCCGACCGGTCGCTCAACGCAGCCGTCAACGCCGAGAAGGTGCTGGTGCTGACCGCCGAAGCCAAGGACAAGGCCATCGCCCTGGCGGACGCGGGCGATTACAAGCAGGCGGCGGCAACGCTGGCCAGGCAACGGGAGGCGCTCAATGCCGCCTCCGCCAACGCCCCGGCCGAAGTGCAGGTTCAAATCCGGGCCGAGACCTCCAATCTGGGTGATTTCAATGACCGGCTGGTGAACGGCCAATACGACGGCGCTTCCCGCAAGGCCCTGCAATCGCAATCCTACAACACCCGCAACTCGAAATGAGGCGCAGGGTCACAACCAACCGTCAACCGACAAGACCATGAAAGCCCGATTAATCCTCATGCTCGCCGCGGCCCTGCTGCCGCTCCCGCCGGCGTTGGCCCAGAGTCCGCCGCCGCAGATCAATGTCTCCGGCTCCGCCGAAGTCAAGGTGGCGCCGGACGAAATCCACCTGAGCGTCGGGGTGGAAACGCGGGATGCAGCTCTCGACGTCGCCCGGCAGCAGAATGACGAGCGCGTGGCCGGCGCGCTCGCCTTTCTCAAACGCGGCGGAGTGAAGGACCAGGACGTTCAAACCGATTACATCAGCGTTGAACCGGACTATGATTTCAACAAGTCCCGTGTCCAGCCGGTGGCCTACATCGTCCGCAAATCCATCGAAATCAAGCTGGCGGCGGCCACCAACCTGGAAGGCACGCTGACCGGCCTGCTTACCAACGGGATCAATTACGTGCATGGCATTGATTTCCGGACGTCGCAATTGCGCAAGTTCCGCGACCAGGCCCGGGAAATGGCCATCAAGGCGGCCCGGGAAAAGGCGGATGCCATGGCCTCCGCCCTCGGTGTCAAACGGGGCAAGATTTACAGCATCAACGTGAACGACTGGGGCGGGGGCTGGAGTGGCTTCGGGGGCAGTTGGGGCCAGCGGTGGAATTACGGTTACCAGGGACAGAACGCGGTCCAATACCGCGCCGACTCCGGTGGAATGGCCGATATCAGTGGCGAAACCTTTTCGGTTGGCCAGATCAGCGTTTCGGCCACGGTCAATGTATCATTTTTGATCGAGTGAAATTCAGGCTTGGTTATGAACGGAGACGTGGGATATTTCCCGGAGCAAGCCCATGAAACGCGTCGCGCTGGTTTTTGTGCTGGCGGTGTTGCTGCCGAGCCTGGTGCTCGCCTGGCTGGCCTTGCGCTCGCTGCGCGACCAGCAGTTTTTACTCGAGCGCCAGGAAGCGCTGCTGTGCCAGCAGGTGACCGACGCGCTCGCGGCGAAGATTTCCGATTTCCTGGCCCAACAGCAGCAGGCTTTTGGCGCCCAGGTCGAAAGCCTGTTGGCCGGCCGCGATGCCCGCGCCGCCGCCGCCCAGTTTGACGCCGAGCTTCGCCGGCGCTGGCCGCTGGCCGAAGTCGGCTTTTGCGTCACCGTGTCGGGCCAGATCCTGTCGCCTTCTCCCAACGCCCGCGCCGATGCCCGGACGTTTTACCTGGACAACGGCGCCTTCCTCGGCAATCGCGAGACGGTGGAGGTTTACAACAACCTCAACCCTTTGAACTTCGCCCGCAACACCGCCAACCCGCCGGCGGCGGCCGACGGTTTGGCCGATCGCAAGCCGGGGCAACTTGCGTTCGCCCCTCCATCTCCGGCGGCACCGGCACGGCAAAAGGAGGTCGCCTCGGACCAGGCGGCTGAGCCATCCGTTCCCGCAAATCAAACCCAGAAGCTGGGGGAAGAATCCAACACCGCCGGGCGGCTCGGGTCGGCCAGCCCCGCGCCGGTTCAATCCCAGGCCTATAATTACAAGGCGGCACAGGTTCGCAAGGTCATGCCCCAAAGCGGTTATTATCCGCTGGGCGACAAGGCGCAAATGCCGGCTCCGGCGCAGGAAGCCAATCTGTCCAAAGTGGTCCCGGCCGAGGCGGAATTCGGCCAGCTCATCGGTGGCGGCACCGACGGGATGCTCGCGCGGTTTCTCCAGAACAAGCTCCGCCTCATGTTCTGGCACCGGTCCGGCGCCGACCCGAATCTGATTTTCGGCGCGCAACTGGACCTCGACCGGGTGGTGGACGAGATCCGGGTGCTCGTGCAGGCCGACACCGATTTGCGCGACGAAATCTGTGCCGCCGTCCTTGACGACAACGCCAAACCGGTGACGCTCTCCCGCGCCGGGTTTCAGGCCGGCAACTGGAAGCATCCCTTTGTCGCCACGGAAATTGGCGAAGCGCTGCCGCATTGGGAGGTCGCCGCCTACCTGGTCAATCCGGCGCAACTGACCCGGGCAGCGCACACCGCCCGGCTGACGCTCGGGTTGCTGGTGGCGGTGCTGATGCTGGCCATCGGCGTGGGCAGCTGGCTCATCGTCAGCAGCCTCAACTCTGAGCTGAAGCAGGCGCGGCAAAAGACCGATTTCGTCAGCAATGTTTCGCACGAGTTGAAGACGCCGCTCACGTCCATCCGGATGTTTTCCGAACTGCTGGCCGAGGGCCGGGTGGCCGACCCGGCCAAGCAGCATTCCTATTTGAACATCATCACCGCCGAAGCCGCGCGCCTGACCCGCCTCATCAACAACGTCCTCGATTTCGCGCGCCTGGAACGCGGCGAGAAGAAATACAATTTCCAGCAATGCGACCTGGGCGAGATCGTCCGCGGCGTCGCCCAGACGTTTCGCCCGCATCTGGAAGCCGCCGGCTTCAAGTTTGATTGCGTGCTGCCGGCCCTGGCGCTGGCGGTGCCCGTGCACGGCGACGCCGACGCCCTGGCGCAAGTCATCGTCAACCTGCTCTCCAACGCCGAAAAATATTCCGCCGACCGCAAGGAGATCCTGGTGCGGCTGGAGCGGCGCGCTTCACCGTTGCCGCATGCGGAGGTGCAGGTGCTCGATCGCGGCTTGGGGGTGCCGCGCGGCAGCGGCGAGAAAATCTTCGAGAAATTTTACCGGGCCCACGATGCGTTGAACAGCGGGGTCCAGGGCTCCGGGCTGGGATTGACCCTGGCCCGGCAGATTGCGCGCGCCCACGGCGGCGACGTGGTCTATGAACCGCGCGAAGGCGGGGGGAGCTGCTTCATTCTGCGTCTGCCGCTGAAGCAAATGGAAACCACGGATCAACCCGCATGAACCCGGATTTTTCAAATTTTTCCGGCGGGGAACGTCATTCCGGGCGCGCCGCCTTTCACGATTACGAGTTCGGCGGGCAGAGGACGACCCGCCCTACCTGGCATTGGTGTCCATCCGGGTTCATTCGTGGTTGAGCGCATGAAAACTAAAATTCTGATCGTCGAGGACGACCCGCACATCCTGCTCGGACTGGAGGAGGTGCTGAAGAGCGAAGGCTACGACGTGGCGAGTTGCAATCGCGGCGACCAGGCGTTGGATGCCGTGGCCAGGCACCAGCCAGGGCTCGTGGTGCTGGACGTCATGTTGCCCGGGATGAACGGTTACGACATCTGCAAGCAGCTCCGCGCCCGCAAGGTCGCCGTCCCCATCCTCATGCTTACCGCCAAAGGCCAGGAAATTGACAAGGTCATCGGCCTCGATCTGGGCGCGGACGATTACATGACCAAGCCCTTCGGGGTGCGCGAACTGCTGGCGCGCCTACAGGCACTGCTCCGCCGTGGCGGCAATGCCCGGGCGCCCAAGGCCGACGAAACGGCGTTCCAAATCGGTTCCGCCACGATCGACCCGAAGACATTCCAGATCCGGCGTGGCAAAAACATCGAGGAGCTCACGGCCAAGGAACTGAAACTGTTGCAGTTCTTCCACGCGCACCCCGGCGAGGTCTTGTCGCGGGACCGATTGCTTAACGAAGTCTGGGGCTACAACTATTATGGCACCACGCGCACGCTCGACCAGGTCATCGTGCAACTCCGCAAGAAACTCGGCGACCACGGCAGCGAACCCCGGCATCTGCACACCATCCACGGTGTCGGCTACAAATTGATGATGTAAACGCGATGGTCGCTCGGCAAGGGGATTGATGGGGGTTGGTCGATTTGCTGGATTTCCCACTCTGCCATCCCGGCCGGCGCCGTTACCAACATGGCGCTCTTCGTCGCCTGCAGTTTGCCCCTCGCCTGGAGCAGTTCACCCCGGTAACCCGGCAGAACGTCCCTGAATGGTTTCATTTTGGACCTTTTGTATTAAAATGAGGCAAACTGAAATCGGCGCGAGCAATTGGCGGATTAAAACTCATCATTAATACCGTCATGCGTCGCATTTCAAGCAGGCATGAAATTAGCAAAGAGATTAACTTGAAATGAGAAGTGCTAAGTCCATCCGTGAGGCCGGTTTCACTTTGGTGGAAATCCTGATTGTGCTGGCCATCATCGGCATGCTGGCAGCGGTCGCGATTCCCAATTATGTGAAGGCGCGGGCCACCTCTCAGGCCAATGCTTGCATCAACAACCTCCGGCAGATTGATGCCGCCGCCAACCAGTTCGCGCTGGAGCAGCACAAGCGGACCGGCCAGCCCATTGATTATCCCACCGACCTGACACCCTACATCCGGCTGAACGCGCAGAGCAGCATTCCTTCCTGCCCGGCCGGCGGCAATTACTCGTGCAACACCGTCGGCAATGCCCCCACCTGTGACTTGAGCAACAGCACGACGCCGCCGCATGTACTGGAATAGCGGCCGGGGACGTCTCCCCATCACGACTTGTCCTTATCCTCATTCACAGCGGTCGGATTCGACTGAACCCTGCGGGTTGGGACAACTCGCACCCGGCGTTCTCCGCTGGAAATTCAAATTAAGCTTCTGCCCAGACCTGACAGCGGCGGTTAATCGTGGCAGATTGAGCGTGAATGCGTTTCTTGCGCGGAACATTGGCGATCTTGATTGCCGCAACGAGGCTGGCAATGCCGGGCGGAGGGGCGCCGGTGCCGGCAACGGACGGTGCCAGTGACCCGGCGTTTGCGCCGGGGCTCGCGCTTCTGAAGCAAATGACCGGCATCACGGAAAGCCGGGCGGAGGAGCTGCAAACCGACTGGCGCCCGAACCTGCAATTGCTGATCGGTGTCAAGGCCATCGAAGGGGCAAAGGCTACGGTCGGCTTCGTTGAACTGACCACCCTGCAACCGCCGCCAACCAACGCGGCTGGCCGGCCGTGGAGCCCGGGGCGGCAAACCAATTCGTTCACCTGGTCCAACACCAATGAGACGCCGGCGGTCAGCCACGCCGCAACGTACATTTCGCGCCTGTATCCGGTGCGCGTGCGCGTGTTCGACGAGGCCGGGCGCAAGCTCAAGGAGGGCCAGACCATGTTGCCTTGGGGCTTGCTGACAAACGGCCTGGCGGACATGTGCCGGCTCAGCCTGGAATTTTCCGTCCATAAAAACCGGTCCGCCACCAACGGGCCGCCCGGTGCCAAATCCTACAAGGTTAAGACCGATGAGAACACCGTCCATCCCGAAGACCTCGACAAGCTGGCGGAATCGCTGGGTGGCGGATTTATCTGGCTGATGACGCTGTTGCAGCAGATCCAGACGGTGCCGGCGGTGCATGATCTGTGGAAGAAAGCCCATTGCGCGTTTCGCCTGCCGGAACTGAAGACCATGGCCATCAGCGTAGTCACGGGCGACTTTGCCTTGTCAGTCGAACCCCGGCTCGAAGAAGTGTCGCTGGCACCGAGCCGTGCGGCCGGACCGGCTGTGCCGGAGCAATACCGGTTGCCGGTGGATTTGACCAGTGGCAGCCGGAACCTGACCCGGGCCGAGCTGGTCGTGGGCCCGGCGACCGGCGCAGAGATTCTGCTGGGCGGCATCCGGTCCGTCCGGGCAACCCACCCGCTTAAACCGCAGCAGCAATTCCTCGTTCAGGTCCTGGCGTCCGGCACCGAGCGCGGGGCGCCGTGATGGCGGTTTTCAAACCGAAGAGGTGTAGCGCAGTCAACCAGCAATCGGCGCGGCTTAAAGCCGATTTTTCAAATGCGGAGCCGGCGGTTCCTCAAAACTGCAGGCTGACTTCCGCCCTCAACTCAGGTCTTTAAACCGTCGCTAAACTGCGGCCGGCGGTTTAACCGGGGCGTCGTGGAATTCCACCTTCTGAAACGACGACAAGCGCGGGAAGGAATGACGAGGACGATTGCCAAGTTACGGCAAATCGGTTGAGCCCATCAAATATCGGTCGCACTCGCGGGCGGCGCCGCGGCCTTCGTTGAACGCCCACACGACCAGGCTCTGGCCCCGGCGGCAGTCGCCGCAGGCGAAAACGCCCTTGATGTTCGTCGAGTATTTTTCGAACTCGGCCTTCACGTTGGTCCGCGGGTCGCGGTCCAGCTTGAGCGCGTCCAGCAGCGGCTGTTCCGGCCCGAGAAAACCCATCGCCAGCAGCACGAGCTGTGCGGGCAGCACTTTCTCCGTGCCGGGAACTTCCTTCGGCACGAACTGGCCTTTGTCGTTCCGCTCCCATTGGACCTGCACGGTGAGCGCTTCCTTCACCTGGCCGTGGGCGTCGCCGTTGAATTTCTTGACCGTGGTCAGGTAAACGCGCGGGTCGGCGCCGAATTTCGCCGCGGCTTCCTGCTGGCCGTAGTCCATGAGGTAAATCTTCGGCCACTCGGGCCACGGATTGTCCGCCGCGCGCTGCAACGGCGGCTGGGGCAGAATCTCCACCTGCACCAGGCTCTTGCAGCCCTGGCGCAACGACGTGCCCACGCAGTCCGTGCCGGTGTCGCCGCCGCCGATGACGACGACGTCCTTGCCCGCCGCATCAATGAAATTGCCGTTCTTGTGCCGGTCGAGCAGGGCGCGGGTGTTGGCGGTCAGAAATTCCATCGCGAAGTGGACGCCTTTCAGGTTCCGGCCTTCCACCGGCAGGTCGCGCGGCTGGGTCGCGCCGGTCGCGAGAATCACGGCGTCAAATTCCTTCAACATTTTGTCGGCAGGATAAATTTGTTTGGTAGGGCGCGTCACTCCGTGCGCGCCGTTGTCCGCATCCGCGGCGGGCAGAGGATTGCCCGCCCTGCCTGATGCGTGTCCCACTTCGGTTTTGCATACAAACCGGACGCCTTCGGCCTCCATCTGCTGGATGCGGCGCAGGACGACCTGCTCCTTGTCCAGCTTCATGTTGGGGATGCCGTACATGAGCAGGCCACCGGGGCGGTCTTCGCGTTCGAACACGGTGACGGTGTGGCCCGCCTTGTTCAATTGCGCGGCGGCGCACAGGCCGGCGGGGCCGGACCCGACGACGGCCACTTTCTTGCCCGTCCGCTGTTTGGGCGGCTCGGGCACAATCCAGCCGTTGTCCCAGCCGTGGTCGGCGATGGAGCATTCGATGTTTTTGATGGTGACGGGCGGGGCATTGATGCCGAGCACGCACGAGCCTTCGCAGGGAGCGGGGCACACGCGGCCGGTAAAATCGGGGAAATTATTCGTCTTGTGCAACCGCTCGAGCGCTTCCTTCCAGAGGCCGCGATAGACAAGGTCGTTCCACTCGGGAATGAGGTTGTGGATGGGGCAGCCGGAGGCCAGGCCGTTGAGGAGCTGGCCGGTGTGGCAGAAGGGGATGCCGCAATCCATGCAGCGCGCGCCCTGCTGGCGGAGCTTCGCCTCCTCCATGTGGAAGTGGAACTCGTTCCAGTCGCGAATGCGCTCGACCGCCGACCGGTCGGCCGGCAGCTCGCGCACATAATCAAGAAATCCTTCCGGTTTGCCCATCTTAGTTCGTTGGTTCGGCCAGCTTACAGTTGATATGCCGGGAAGTATAGGACATACAGGACCTATGGCTTGTCGGCGGCCGCCTAGCCGCCGCCGACGCGGGCGACGTCGCGGACGTTGGCTTCGAACGCGGCCATAATCGCTTCATCGCCGCTCAGGCCCTGTTCCTTCACCTTCTTCAATTGCTCCAGCACGCGCTTGTAATCGTGCGGGACAATTTTGACGAATTTCGGGACCAGGCCGTTCCAATTGGCCAGCACCTTCGCGGCGCGTTCGCTCTTCGTGTAGGTCTGGTGACGCTGAACCAGCTTCCAGACCATCTCGATCTCGTCCGGGTCGGCCAGCTTTTCCAGCCCGACCATCTGTGGGTTCACGCGGCCGGGGAAATCACCGGCTTCGTCCAGCACATACGCGATGCCCCCCGACATGCCTGCGGCAAAGTTGCGGCCCGTTCGGCCCAGCACGATGACGTTGCCGCCGGTCATGTATTCGCAGCCGTGGTCGCCGATGGCCTCGACGACAGCGTTGACGCCGGAGTTGCGGACGCCGAACCGTTCGCCCGCCATGCCCCGCACGAACACTTCGCCGCCGGTTGCACCGTAGAGCGCCACGTTGCCGATGATGATGTTGTCCTCGGGCACGAACGTGGACCCGGCCGGCGGATAGACAATGATGCGCCCGCCGCTGAGGCCCTTGCCAAAATAATCATTGGCGTCGCCCTCGAGCTCAATCGTCATGCCGCGCGGCATGAACGCACCCAGGCTCTGGCCGGCGCTGCCGGTGAACTTGAGATGGATGGTGTCATCGGGCAGGCCGTTTGGACCGTGCTTCCGGGTGACCTCGGCGCCGGTGATGGTGCCGACGACGCGGTTGACGTTGCGGATGGGGAGGTCGGCATGAACGCGTTCGCCGCGTTCGATGGCCGGCTCGCAAATCTTGAGCAGCTTCGTCACGTCGAGCGATTTCTCGAGGCCGTGGTCCTGGTCAATCTGGCGGTAGCGGCCTACGTCGGGGCCGGCTTCCGGCTGATGCAGAATGGGCGTGAGGTCGAGGCCTTTGGCTTTCCAATGCTCGATGGCCTTCCAAGGCACCAGTTTGTCGGTGCGGCCGATCATCTCGTTCAGTGTGCGGAAGCCGAGCCGGGCCATGATTTCGCGGAGTTCCTGAGCCACCAAGCGCATGAAATTGACCACGTGACCCGGGTCGCCGGCGAACCGTTCACGCAACTTGGGGTTTTGCGTGGCCACGCCCACCGGGCAGGTGTTGAGATGGCAGACCCGCATCATGATGCAGCCCAGCACGACAAGCGGCGCGGTGGCAAACCCGAACTCCTCGGCGCCGAGCAACGCGGCCACGGCGACGTCGCGCCCGGTCTTCATCTGGCCGTCAGCCTCGACATAGATACGGCTGCGAAGATTGTTGAGCACGAGCGTCTGGTGGGTCTCGGCCAGCCCGAGCTCCCATGGCGCGCCCGCGTGCTTGATGGAGGACAGCGGGGAGGCGCCGGTGCCGCCATCGAACCCGCTGATGAGCACCACGTCGGCATGCGCCTTGGCGACGCCGGCGGCCACGGTACCCACGCCGACTTCGGCTACCAGCTTGACGCTGATGCGCGCGCCGCGGTTGGCATTTTTCAGGTCATGAATCAATTCCGCGAGATCTTCGATGGAATAAATGTCATGGTGCGGCGGTGGGGAAATGAGGCCGACGCCCGGCGTGGTGAACCGGGTCTTGGCAACCCACGGATATACCTTTTTGCCGGGCAACTCACCGCCCTCGCCCGGCTTGGCGCCCTGCGCCATCTTGATTTGCAGCTCGCGCGCGTTGACGAGGTAATGGCTGGTGACGCCGAACCGGCCGGACGCGACCTGTTTGATGGCTGAATTCTTCGAGTCGCCCTGGGCGTTGGTCCAGACGAACCGCTCGGGATCTTCGCCGCCTTCGCCGGTGTTGCTCTTGCCGCCAAGGCGGTTCATGGCGATGGCGAGCGCCTCATGCGCTTCCTGGCTGATGGAGCCGTAGCTCATCGCGCCGGTCTTGAAGCGCTTGACGATTTCCTCGACGGACTCGACCTCTTCGAGGGGCAACGGCTTGTCCGCCCACTTGAAATCCAGGAGGCCGCGCAAGGTGCAGAGGTTGGCGGCCTGATTGTTGATCAACTCGGCGTATTCGCGGTAAATCTTCGCGCTGTTGAGCCGGCAGGCAATCTGCAGCTTGTGAATTGTCTGCGGGTTAAACAGGTGGAATTCGCCGTTGTCGCGCCACTGGTAAAAGCCGCCGGGATCGAGTGCGGCCCCGTTGACCTGCCGGTCCGGAAATGCGCGCCGGTGCCGCTGCAATGCTTCTTCGGCAATCACGCCCAGGCCGACGCCTTCGATACGTGATGGCGTCCAGGTGAAGTACCGGTTTACCACCTCGCTGTTGAGGCCCACCGCCTCGAAGATTTGCGCGCCGCGATAGCTCTGGATGGTCGAGATCCCCATTTTGGCCATGGTTTTGACAACGCCTTTGACGGCCGCCTTGATGTATTTTTTGATGGCGGTTTTGTGGTCGAGCCCGGGCAGCAGCCCTTCGCGGATCATATCGTCCAGGGTTTCGTAAGCCACGTAGGGATTAATGGCACTGCAACCGTAGCCGATGAGCAGCGCAAAGTGGTGCACCTCCCGCGGTTCGCCGGATTCCAGCACCAGGCCGACCCGGCTGCGCGTGCCGGAACGGATTAAATGATGGTGCAGGCCGGACACGGCGAGCAGCGCGGGGATGGGCGCATGCTCCGGACTGATGCCGCGGTCGGACAAAATCAAAATGCTGGCGCCCCCGGCGATCGCCTGGTCGGCGGCGGCAAACAGTTGGTTGAGGGCCTGCTCCAGCCCGGTCACCCCGTTCGCGGCTGGAAACAGAATCGGCAGCGCCTCGGCCTTGAGCCCGGGCCGGTTCACGTGCCGGAGCTTTTCCAGGTCTTCGTTGGTCAGCAGCGGATGTTCCAGCTTGATCATCCGGCAACACTCGGGCGTTGGATTGAGCAGGCAACCCCGCGAACCGACCATCGTTTCGGTCGAGGTGATGATCTCCTCGCGAATGGGATCGATGGGCGGATTGGTGACCTGGGCAAAAAGCTGTTTGAAATAGTTGTAGAGCAACTGCGGCTTGTTGGACAAAACGGCCAGCGGGGTGTCGGCGCCCATCGAACCGATCGGCTGCACGCCGTCGTTCGCCATCGGTCCAATAATGAACCGCAGATCTTCGAACGTGTACCCAAAGGCCTGCTGGCGCTGCAGCACGGTCTGGTGCCCCGGCTCGGTCGGCAACCCGGGATCGGGCAGGTTCTTCAACAAGACGTGGTGTTCGTCCAGCCACCGGCGGTACGGACGCGCGGTGACGTAGCTGTTCTTGAGCTCTTCGTCGGCAATGATGCGCCCCTGGCTGATGTCCACGAGGAACATGCGGCCGGGCTGGAGACGGCCCTTGATGGCCACGCGCTCCGGTTCGATCGGCAGCACGCCGGCCTCCGAAGCCATGATGACGAGGTCGTCCTTGGTGACGTAATAGCGTGAGGGCCGCAGGCCGTTTCGGTCCAAGCAGGCGCCGATGACCTTGCCGTCGGTAAACGCGATGGAAGCCGGGCCGTCCCACGGCTCCATGAGGCAGGAATGGTATTCGTAGAACGCCCGCTTCTCCGGGCTCATGCTCTCGTGATTTTCCCATGGCTCGGGAATCATCATCATGATGGCGTGCGGCAACTCGCGGCCGGTCATGACGAGCATTTCGACACAATTGTCGAACATGGCCGAGTCACTGCCGTCGGTGTTGATGACCGGGATGATTTTCTTGATGTCATCGCCGAACAAGGCGGACCGGAAATTGGCCTGGCCGGCGTGCATCCAGTTGATGTTGCCGCGGAGGGTGTTGATCTCGCCGTTGTGCGCGATGTACCGGTACGGATGGCTGCGGTCCCAGCTCGGGAACGTGTTGGTCGAAAACCGCGAATGGATGAGCGCGAGCGCGGTCACCATGCTCGCGTCGCGGAGGTCGGGGTAATACTTGGCGACCTGCTCCGGCATGAGCATGCCCTTGTAAACGACCGTCTTGTACGACAGGCTGGAGACGTAAAACCAGCTGCCGCCGGGGATTTTGCCGGCGTACCGGATGCGTTGCTCGGCCACTTTGCGGATGACGTAGAGCTTGCGCTCGAAGGCGAGGTCATCCGTCAGCGACGGATGGCGGCCGATGAAGACCTGGACCATGTGTGGCTCGGCGGCCACGGCGGTTCTGCCCAGCGATGAATTGTCGGTGGGAACATCACGCCAGCCGAGCAGGGTCTGGCCCTCCTCGGCGACAATTTTCGCGAAGGCGGCTTTGACGGCCTCGCGGTCGGCCGGGTTTGGAGGCAGGAAAAGCATGCCAACGCCGTACTGGCCGGCGGCAGGGATTTTAAAGCCCGCCTGGTCCGCGACTTTCAGCAGAAACTCGTGCGGCGTCTGCAGGAGGATGCCGGCGCCGTCGCCGGTGTTGGCTTCGCAGCCGCAGGCGCCACGGTGGTCGAGGTTGACGAGGATCTGGAGGGCATCCGTCACCACCTGGTGGGACTGGCGCCCCTTCATGTTGACAACGAAACCCACCCCGCAGGAATCGTGTTCAAACTGCGGATCGTAAAGCCCTTGTTTGGGCGGCGGAGTCGTCCGGACCCCGCTCTTGTTTTGCGTTTGTCTTATGTTGCTGGTCATCGCTTCGGCTCTCTGGCCGGTCGTTCCACTATTTTTTACTCGATTTTAATCCGCGTGCAATAAATGTTTTTAAAAAATGTCGGGTGTCATGCCATTAGAATGCAATTAATTAATCTCATTTGCATTAGTCATCTGAAATTGCGGGTTAACCGGGCTGGATCGCGGGGGTAAAAATAAGCTGTTACCTTTTCACGTGGGCGTAAATATGTCGGTGGAATCATGAGCGACGACCTGGCTTTGTTGCGCGATTATGCCCGTAATAATTCCGAGGAAGCGTTCGCGACGCTGGTTTCGCGTTACGTCAACCTGGTTTATTCCGTGGCCTTGCGGCAGGTGTGCGACCCGCATCTGGCGGAGGAAATCACGCAGGCGGTATTCATTATTCTGGCACGCAAGGCAGGTTCTCTCGGCGACAAAACGATTTTGGCTGGCTGGCTTTGCCGCACGGCGCGGTACGCGAGCGCCAACGCGCTGACCATCCAACGCCGCCGCCAGCGCCGCGAACAGGAGGCGTACATGCAATCCACTCTGAATGAGCCGGAGACGGATGAAACCTGGACCCAGATTGCGCCGTTGCTCGACGCCGCCATGGGCCAGCTCGGTTCCAAAGACCACGATGCGGTCGTACTGCGGTTTTTTGAAGGCCGGAATTTCAAGGAGGTGGGCGCGGCGCTGGGGGCGAGCGAGGACGCGGCGAAGATGCGGGTCGGCCGGGCGCTGGAAAAAATGCACCGTTATTTTAACCGGCGCGGGATTTCTTCGACCACGGCAATTCTGGCCGGAACGATTTCCGCAAATTCGCTGCAAGTAGCTCCAGCGACGCTGGCGGCATCTGCAACGGCAGTGGCGATCAGCAAAGGCACCACGGCCAGCGGGTCAACCTTGGCGTTGATCAAGGGGGCATTGAAGCTGATGGCCTGGGCCAAGGCCAAGACGGCCGTGGTAGTGAGCGCCTGCGTGTTGGCCGCGGGAACCACGACGGTTGCCGTTTGGGACCCAGAGAATCCGATTCCGGCCGGATGGTCAGTGCTCAACGGCGACCGTCAGGCGTGGAGCTGGTCTCGGGGCAAAATTCATGCGTACAGCGCCAGCGGCGACAGCATCCTAGCCTCCGGCAGGGAATATGGCGATTTCACCCTGTCCGTGATCGCCAACACGACGAACCGGGAAGCGAGCCTGGCGTTCCGCATGCAGGATGCCGACAACGGGTATATTCTCGTCTATTCGCCCGACGGCACGCCTTGTCCCTGGGACAAGGGCGTCGGCCATCTCCGCCTGGACAAACGGACGGACGGGAACGACGTCACCGTGGCTAACTATCACGCTCCCGGGTTCCCGTCCATCGGCCAGCCGGCAAGGATCAAAGTCGTCGCTCGCGGTCCGCGGTTCGAGTTCGCCTTGAACGGCAAGCCGGTCCTGCAGTTTGAAGATGCGAGTTATCCGGTCGGCCGCATCGGACTCCGCAATTTTGGCGACACCAATTTTCCCAGCGACGCCACTTTTTCCGAAGTGGCTTTCCATTAAACCGCGACTGCTGAAAGGACAAACACGATGCAACTCATCCCGATTCTTCACATTATTTTTTACCTGGCGACACTTTCGCTGCCGGAGGGAGCAACCCGATTTACAATTTCGTCCGGTTACGAACCGAAGTTGACCTGGGTGCGGGAAGCTGACGGGCGATGGCGGGCCATCACCGCGACAGGCAGAGACGCGGGCCTTTGGTCGGCCAACGGCCTGGTGGTATCGGTGACGGAACAGGGCGAGAATTCAAAACGCGATCTTTCGGCATTCGTGAAAGTCGCCACGGCGGCAGACGGTCAAAAACAGATTTCCCTCGACGGCAAAGCGGTCACGTTGATTTCAACGACAAACCGGATTACCTTTTCGCAAGCCGAGGGGGGCCTCTTGGGGAAAGCGATCGCGATCAGCTATTTCGCAAAATGACAGAGGGAAAACCGTTCAATGAATTTAAAAAACCTAAACCATGTCCGGCCGGCGGCTTTACGCTACGCCTGCTGATGATAGCCGGGGGTGGGTGCCCTCCGGTGAGGGACTTTGAAACTTATGAACTGGAACAACACGAAAACGGCAGTGGTCGCCGGTGTCAGTCTGTTGCTGGCGGCTGTAACCGGGGTCGTCATTTTCTACAGCCGGGTGACACCGGTCCGGGGCATTCCAAAAGGTTGGTCGGCGATCAGCGGCGACGCGGACCAATGGGAATGGATTAATGGCGACATCCGGGCGCACAGTAGCAAGGGAGAAACCATCCTGGCCTCGACCAGGGAATATCACAATGTCACCTTGTCGGTCTGGGCCGGCACCACCAACCGGGAAGCGAGCTTGGCGTTCCGCATGCGCAACGCCGACAACGGTTACATTGTCATCTTCGGCCCGGCCGGCACGCCTTGTCCCTGGAATGAAAACGGGTTTATTGGTCTGATCCGAAAAACGTCCGGCCAAGAGGTCACGCTCAGGTCATACAGCGGGCGGATATTCTCGACCATCGGCCAGTCGGCAAAGATTGCCGTTACGGCCAAGGGGCCTTGGATTGCGGTGCGCCTGAACGACGTGACCATTTTCCGGGTCGCGGACACGAATTACAGTTCGGGTTTCATCGGTCTGCGGATTTTTGGCACGGAAGAGTATCCGTGTGACGCGACGTTTTCCCGATTGATTTTCCATTAACTGACTGCCGGGAGGCCGGACTCATGAAATTTTTAGATACCTGCACGCATCGGCACGCGTTCACGCTCGTGGAACTGCTGGTGGTTAACGCCATCATTGCCATCCTGGCCGCGCTGTTGCTGCCGGTACTGAGTCGTTCCAAGGTCAAAGCCCAGGGAACGCAATGCGCGAACGACCAGCGGCAACTGGGACTGACCTGGATGCTCTACGCAGAAGATAACGATGGCCGGATCGTGAATCCCACGGCCTGGGTGGGTGGTGACATGACCGATCCCTTCGAGATGACCAATGCAACGCTGCTGATTGATCCGAAAGTGTCCGCCTTTGCCAAATACATCAAAACTCCGGCGCTTTACAAATGTCCTGGCGATAGCAGCATTCTGGTGCGCAGCGTCTCGATGAACTGGCGCATGAACGGCACGATTGACGGCGGCTGGCTCAACGGCGGCGGTGCGGTGTACGAACGATTCAAGACAATCTCACAAATTCGGATTCCGGCGCAGATTTTCGTCACGCTGGACGAACGCAGTGACAGCATTAACGACGCGAATTTTTGCGTGGACATGAGCAATACCGGCGACGTGAATGGCGAGGGGACGCCCAACCCGTACTGGCTGGTGGATTATCCGGCCAGTTATCACAACGGTTCGGGCGAGTTTTCCTTTGCCGACGGGCACGTGGAGGGGCACCGCTGGCTGGAACCGACCACCCTCGTGCCGCTGGGACAGGCACATAATGTGACGCACACCTCGTCCGCCGACCGGGACGTGAAGTGGTTGCAGGACCATTGCACGTATTTGAAGTAGAACGTGGGAATGCTGATAGCAGAGCCGGCGAAGCGACCTTATCGGACGATACGCGGCGCAAACCATTTTACACGCTGTTCCGGCGTGGCATAATGTGCTTCGGTGAATCCGGCAAAGCGCACGCGCGTCGTCTGCGGCATGAGCGGGGGAGTGGACTCCTCCGCCACCGCCGCGCTGTTGCTCGAACAGGGCTACGACGTCGTGGGCATCACGCTCAAACTCTGGCCGCAGGATTGCGTGAACCGCGCCGAGGACAAGTGCTGCGGTCCCCAGGCCGTCACCGACGCGCGCGCCGTCTGCCACACGCTCGGCATTCCGTATTACCTGATTGACGAGGCGGCCGAATTCCAGAAGCACGTCATCAATTACTTTGCCGCCGAGTACAAGGCGGGCCGCACGCCGAACCCGTGCGTGATGTGCAACCAGAATTTGAAGTTCGGGCGGCTGATTGACCGGGCGGACCAGCTGGGCGCCCAGTTCATCGCCACCGGCCATTTCGCGCGGATTGAACGCGCCCTTCCCGGGAGCGCTGGCGTCTCGCCGGCGAGTTCGCAGCCGGTCGGTGACCGGCGGGACGCCGGTGCTCCCAGCGAGGGGCGTTACCTGCTCAAGCGCGGACGGGATTTGAAGAAGGACCAGAGTTATTTCCTGTTTTCCCTGCGGCAGGACCAATTGGCGCGGGCGCTGTTTCCGCTCGGCGAGAAGACCAAGAGCGACACGCGCGAGGTGGCGCGCCATTGCCGGCTTAAAACGGCCGACAAGGAGGAGAGCATGGAAATCTGCTTCGTGCCGGACAACGACTACGGAAAATTTCTGGAACAGTCGGACCTGGCGCGGAAGCATCGGGGCGAAATTGTGGATGCGCAAGGGCTGGTGCTGGGCTATCACGAAGGCATCGAGTTTTACACCATCGGCCAGCGCCGCGGCCTGGGCATCACCACCCCCAAACCGGTTTATGTCGTTGAGCTGGACGCGGCGAACAACCGCGTGGTGGTCGGCGACGAATCCGCGCTCGACCGCGACGAGTTTACTGCCAACTACTGCAACTGGATTCCCTTTGATCGACTGACAAAGCCTATCGAAGTGACGGCGAAAATCCGCTACAATCATCCCGGCACGCCGGCGACCGTGACGCCGACTGGCGACGGTGCCGTGAAGGTGAAGTTGCATGCAGCCCAGCGCGCCATCACGCCCGGCCAGGCGGCGGTCTTTTATCAGGAGGATCTGGTGGTCGGCGGCGGATGGATCACTCGGTAAAACCGGCAGCTCCAGTCCGGCAAGGATCCTGAACGCATTCAATAAGCGGCGGCAGATGCGCGCCGCCGCTGTCCACCAACCAGTCATCAACGGGAACAACAAACCCGTTTCGATTTTTAGCTCATCCGCGAACCTGCCGGGCGGGAAACGGCCAGGCTGATTCGCCCGCGAAAAGTTCCAACGCCGCCGGCTTCGAGGAACCAATGCGCCGGTGCCGTCCAGGAGTTTTCTTTATATAAATTTTAAGTAATTCTGGCAGCAGCACTTAGGTCGGGCACCCCGATTTATTCTGCTCCTTTTCAAGACATTTTCTGTCTTGGGCACCCCCCGGCTCCAAGGGGAAAATGCCGATTATTGAGGCAGCATTTTACCGCAAAATTTCAGCCCCCCGATGGCCGCAGTGAAAGTATTGGAGTCTCCGCAATTTGCCCCGGGCCGAGGCTTGTCCAAAAGTATGTCACCCGTTTCCAGGAATTTTCTGGCGCGGCGCTGCGGTTTTGGCAAGCCGTATGCGTAAGGGATGGGCAAGATGTACAATGTCGTAGCAGTACCGGGTCGGGCAGGGCGGTTTTGGCTTGGATTTTTTCTGTGCAGCGCCCTGTTTTGGATGACGCAACTTTCAGCCTCCGCCGCCAGCGTTACGCTGGCTTGGAACCCCAGCACGGATCCCACCGTGGCGGGTTACAATGTTTATTATGGCGGCGTGAGCGCCACTTACACCAACAAGATTTCCGCAGGGAATGTGACGAATCTCACCCTCTCCGGCCTGCTTTCCGGAGTCACGTATTATTTCGCAGCCACCACGTACAACAGCGCCGGGATGGAAAGCACCTTGTCCAGTGAGGTGTCCTATCAGGTGCCGGCGTCCGGCACGGTAACGAACCAGCCGCCCACTTTGAATCCGATCGTCAACCTCAGCATCAACGAAAATGCCGGCCCGCAATCTGTCAGTTTATCCGGCATCACCTCGGGCGCGACCAATGAAAATCAGACACTCACCGTCACGGCGGTTTCCAGCAACACCGCTCTGATTCCGAATCCGTCGGTTTATTACACAAACGGATTTACGACCGGGATCCTGGTCTTGACCCCGGCAACCAACGCCAATGGCTCGGCCACCATCACGGTGACAGTCAACGACGGCGGTGCCAGCAATAACATCGTGACCCGAAGTTTCACGGTGACCGTGGCAGCCGTCAACAATCAGCCCACCTTGAACGCCATCGGCAATCTGAGCATCAACGAGAATGCGGGACTCCAAACGGTGAATTTGTCCGGCATCACCTCCGGTGCGGCCAACGAGAATCAGACGCTCACCGTCACCGCAGCCTCGGGCAACACCAACCTCATTCCCAATCCGAAGGTTTATTACACCAACGCCAACACGACCGGGAAAATTACCTTCACGCCGGTGGCCAAAGCCTTCGGCTCCGCCACGGTCACCGTGACCGTCAACGATGGCGGCACGAGCAACAACATTGTCACCCGCAACTTCACCGTCACGGTGGCGGCCGTCAACAATCCGCCGACGCTCAACCCGATCAGCGACCTGACCACCAATGAGGATCCCGGGCTGCTCACGGTGAACCTGTCCGGCATCAGCTCCGGCGCAACCAACGAAAATCAAACGCTCACCGTCACCGCGACCTCGAGCAACACCAATCTGATTGCCAACCCGGTGGTTGATTACACCAACGGATTGACGACCGGTCAATTGACGTTCACCCCGGCGACCAACGCCACCGGCTCGACGGTCATCGCCGTTACGGTCAACGACGGTGGGGCGAGTAACAACGTCATCACGCGAAGTTTCACGGTCACGATCAATGCCCTGGGCGCCGATCCCACCAACCAGGCGCCGACGCTGGACCCGATCCCCGACGTGGTTCTGAACGCCGGGGCGGGAATGCAGAAGATACAATTGACCGGCATCAGTTCCGGAACGACCCGCCGTAGATTGCGCATGACGGCAACCTCCGACAACTGGAGCCTCGTGTCACGACCTTCAGCCCGGTACGTCCGCTCAGCCAATGTCGGCCTGTTGTCCTTCGAAACGGGCCAACTTCCCGGAACGGCCACCGTCTCGGTCACGCTCGACAACGGCGAGCAGAACAATAACACCGTTACCCGGACCTTTAAGGTGACGCTGGTGTCCCCGGCTCCCAGCGCCAAGATCATCAGCTCCAATGCGCCCAATCCCGCGTTGGCAGCCATTCTGGCGCCGGCCCCCGCGACCAAAGGCCGGTTCAATTTGACGGTTTCCGGCGCCTCCGGCTATCGCTACGTGGTGGAAGCCTCCACCGACCTGGTGAATTGGGTGCCGGTGGCCACCAACACCGCGCCCTTTACCTTTGCCGATCCCCAAACCGCCAGCTTTGCCCAGCGGTTCTATCGCGCGGTCCAGATGCCGTAAGTTGCGGCGCGACCCGGTCGGGTTGTCGGCACCCGGCCGGTCCGGCTTGACTCAACGCATCAACAAGCTGGCTCCGGGTTGGAGACGATCCAGTCGCATTCAGGCGCCGGAACCCATCACTGGCTGCTTGTGATGTTGCCAGCCACCCGGTAGTCTGCTGCATTCCTTTGGGAGTTTGAAAGGAACCCTGAGTCGAGCGCTGGCAACAGCGCCCGTCCGTCTCGATGCGTTTTTTTTGGCCAGTAAAATTTCAGTTCTGCCTTCTGATCGCGCTCTGGCAGATGGCAGCAGAGGCGACTGACGTGGCGCTGTCCTGGACTGCCAGCACGGATCTCTCGGTCACGGGTTACTATCTCTATTACGGTGGCCGGAGCGGCATTTATACCAACAAGATCTATGCCGATAACACCACCCAGGCCTTGGTTCCCGGTCTGATTCCCCGGGCCACCTATTATTTTGCCGCGACCGCCCGCAACGCCAGCGGTCTGGAAAGCTCGCTTTCGGGCGAACTGGTTTACCGGGTTCCCATTCCGCCGCCGCCGCCAAACCAGCCACCCACGTTGGATGCCATTGGTGACCTCATTCTCGGCATCAATGCCCCGAGCCAAACGGTGAACCTGAGCGGCATCAGCTCCGGCGCAACCACCGAAAACCAGACTCTGAGCATCATCGCCATTTCCAGCAACCCCGGATTGATCCCCAATCCGAGGCTGAGCTATGTCAGCCCGGGCACGACGGCCAGTTTGACCTTCACGCCCCGGCCCAATGTCATCGGAACGTCGGTAATCACCGTGACCGTCAATGACGGCGCCGCCAGCAACAATACTGTGATCCGCACATTTACAGTGACGGTGACCAATAGCGCGACCGGTGGCGGCGGCGCAACTGGCGGTGGCGGTGCGTCTGGTGGTAGGGGTCCGTCCGGCGGCGGCGGCGCGGGCGGCGGCGGCAGTACGTCTGGAGGCGGCTCAACCGGCGGCCATGGTACCACGCCCGGCGCCCGGAGGCCGGTGCTGAGTTGGCAATTAACCAACCAAGTGGCGCTGGCCGGTCAGACCCGGGCCTTTGCCATCGCCGCAGCGGGCTCCGGCCTCTTGAGATATCAATGGCAGTTCAACGGCACCAACCTGACCTCAGCCACCGGGGCAACGCTGACGCTGGCCAATCTCACGACCAATCAGTCCGGAACCTATGCGGTGATGGTGACTGACCGGAATGGTTCGACCAACAGCGCGGCCAGTCTGACCGTTTACGCCACGGCGGCGGGCACGTTGGCACCGATCAGCCAGGCGAACGGCGCTTATGCTCTGAACGTGGGCGGCGTGCCGGGATTCCAGTATATCGTGCAGGCCTCGAGCGATTTTGTGAACTGGGTCCCGGTGCAGACGAACATCGCGCCGTTCATTCTTGTGGACTATGCAGCCGGCCAGTTCGACCGGCGCTTCTATCGCTCCGTTTACGCGCCTTAATGCGCTGGAATGTCGGGACCCAGAAATGGGTGTGCAGTCCGGACCTGTATAAGCAGTTGTGTCACCGTAATTGAGGCCGCAATTCTTCGGGATGCAAGTGGATGACGAAGTTGGTTTTGTTTTTCATCCACCATTCCATCCATTCATCGATCTGGTCTTCGGTGAAATGCTGGCCGGTGAGTGCCCGCAACGTCTGGGCGGCTTTCAGCCGCACGAATTCATCGGGTGCGCGTAACAGCGGCAGCGCCAGCGCGACGGATTCTTTTCCGGGATTTTGATTCAAAATGCCAAGGCCAAGCAGTTGCGCCACCGGCGCCGGGTTTTCCAGCAGCATGGCCGCGTCCTCAACGGTGAGTTTTTCCTCCTGGTTTCGCAACAAGTCATAGGCCGCATCCAGGATTCTCCAATCGGACGATTTGAAAAATGGCAGTAACTCTGCACGCGGAATCGCCACCTGCTGATGTTGGAGCATCAGCAGAGCGGCACTTCGAACATCCGGGCTTTCGTCTTTCAGCATCTGCTCAAATGTTGGGATGAACGGCTTCAAGTCGTTGCGAAACGCCGGACCCAGCGTCACGGCAACCGCCTGGCGAACCTCGGCATCTTTATCGCGCAAGAGCGCGATGAGCGGTTCAGCGAACTTGGGATCCCAATTGCCCCGATGGGTCAGCACGGCGATCCCGGCTTTTCGCACTTTGGGTTCCGAATCATTCAACCAGTTAGTCGCCGCCATCACAAAGGCGGGATTTTTCATGTTGCCGTCGAAACCTTCCGGCGCGTAACTCCAATAACTGCCGGATTTTCCCCAGAAAATCACCGCTGCATTGGCGCGGACTATCGGGTTGGTGCTTTGCATGGCGGCCAGGATCGTAGGAACGCCATCCGATCCAAATGACGCCAGGCTGGCATCGGCAAAATAGCCAAACTTTGAACCCAGCATTTCGACAAAGACAGGCAATGCAGGCCCAAATTCCAAATCGTCCATTTCTTCAGGTCGGAACGTCCAGGTTTGTTTCGACAACCACCAAGATCTCTCGCCGAGCCGGGGAATATGCCGGGCGCAATCTGGCAAATTTGTCTTCGTGACTTTGACATAAGGAAGCAATTCATCGGGCGCAGGATAGAGTTCCGTTGTCATTTCCTGAATCGGTTTCGCCTGATCGGGCGGCAACGGCGAGTCGTCCGATGTGGTTGCCCCCATAAAGCGCCGGTTGTGATCTCGCTGCCCCTTGACGTATCGTTCAAACTCCTGCGCCTTGGCTCGGGCGCGCACGACATCGTTGCTGTAAATCAACGGCAGTTTCATTTCGAGCATCGTCCTTTCCAGCAACGGCTCGGGCGATAGCACATAGACCTGTACTTCCGACGGCTGGCCGTTGATGGAGGAAATTTTCAGCGGGTAAACGCAGCCGTCGCTCGCAAAGCTGATTTGCAGCGGATGTAATTCACCGGAAGCCAGCCGTTTTGCGGTGGCCGACAATCCCGACAGCGATTTGCCCAGATTAATTTTGACCGCGATAAAATACCAATGCTGCTGGACATAAGCATCCAGCACGCCGGTCTTGTTGGTGGGGAAATAAAAATGGTTTGTTTCCAGCCACTTTTCCAATGCGCCGGCATCCCGGGTCGAAAGCACGGCCGTTTCGTAGGCGCCGACAGTCTTGGTTTCGATGACTTTGACCGGCGGTTCGGGTTTGGCGTCGTAACCTTTCGTTCCCAGCGACGCAGCGCCGGTTATGAATTGTCCCTCTTCAAAATGCTGTTGTGTGAATCGGCTCAATTCGTAAAAACATTCCATCGAGCCTTTCTCGACGGTTGGCAAGTTCGGCACCGGAATCAGCCAGCCGAATTCGTCCGCCGGCCCCTCGTATTTCACCTGCAAGATCAAATCCTCCTGGCCGTTGTCGTAAACCAGGATGGCTTTCTGGGTCGGTTCGTTGATGTCCTTGTATTTGTCCCAGACGAATTTCGACACCACAAACCCGCCATCGCCCCGCAGGTCGGCGGGCACCAGAAATCCAACGAGGAGCGAAACCAGAAGAACCAGTGTCAAGCTTTTCATAGAAGTTCAGACGGTTAATTTTTGTGTCACCTCTGAATCCGGCCGAATGAACGGCGAAATACTCCGGTTGGGAAAGGCTGGCAAGAAATTTCCCGCCCAGTTTCCGGCAATCGCCAATTTTCAAAAATGGTAGGGACAGCGCGCTGCGTTGTCCGGACGCTGCAGCGCGGCATCCCTACCCAAACGTCCTGCTGCTCAGTTTCCGCTTGCTTCGGGGGCGGTCGTTGTTAAAGTGCGCGCGGCGATTTCTTCCGTCCCGCCTTGCGGGGCGGTTTTTTCTCGTATTAACCAGCAACCCAATTTATCGCGTGAAAATTTTCAGCGGCACCGCCAATGAGCCTCTGGCCCGGGCCATTTGCAAGTCCATCGGCACCGAGCTCGGCCAATGCTCCGTCCAGCCGTTCCCCGACGGCGAGACGTTCGTGAAAATCGAGGAGAATGTCCGCGGCGAGGACGTCTTCATCGTCCAGCCGACCTCGCCGCCCACCAACCACAATTTGATGGAGATGTTCATCATGATTGACGCGGTGCGGCGGGCCAGCGCCACCCGCATCACCGCCGTGCTGCCGTTTTACGGTTACGCGCGCCAGGACCGCAAAGACCAGCCGCGCGTGCCCATCACCGCCAAGCTCGTCGCCAACCTCCTCGTCGCCGCCGGCGCCAACCGCATCCTCGCCATGGACCTGCACGCCCAGCAGATCCAGGGCTTCTTCGACATTCCGGTGGACCATCTCTACGCCGCGCCGGTCATGTACGAATATTTGAAGAAAAAGAACCTGACCAACCTGGTCGTGGTCAGCCCGGACGTGGGTGGGCTGAAGATGGCGCACGCGTATTCGCAGGTGCTGGAGGGCAGCCTGGCCATCGTGGCCAAGCGCCGCAAGAGCGCCACGGAAGTCGAATCCATGGCCATTATCGGAGAAATCAAAGGGAAAAACGCCCTGTTGGTGGACGATTTGACGGAGACGGCCGGGACCCTGACCCAGGCGGCGGCGTTGCTGAAAAAGAAGGGCGCCCAGCGGATTATGGCCTGTGTTTCCCATGCCATTTTGAACCAGGTGGGCATCGAAAGATTGCGCAAATCGGTGATTGACGAATTGATTACAACTGATACAGTCCAACGCCCGGCAATTGACGGCGTGAAAATCACCACGCTGTCCGTGGCCGGGCTTTTGGGCGAAGCCATCAAGCGAATCCATAACAATTCGTCGGTGAATTCGCTGTTTGAATTCAAAGGCGGGCGTACGAGTTGACGCGCCGCCGCCAGTAACAATTTAGCAATGAAATCTGTACCGTTGAAAGCGTTTCCCCGGACGCAGGCGCGCCGGGGTGGAGTCAAGAAATTGCGCGCCACCGGGCGCGTGCCCGCCGTCATTTACGGCCGGCAGGCCAAGCCCCAGAACCTCGAGGTCAATGCCAAGGAATTCGGCGACCTCATCCACCATGCCGTCTCGGAAAATATGCTGGTGGACCTGTCGGTCGAGAACGATGCCCGGGCCAAGCGGCTTGCGCTGGTCCAGGAAATCCAACATCACCCGCTCGATGGCGACATCCTGCATGTGGATTTTCATGAAGTGACCGCCGACGAGAAGGTTGTCATCTCGGTGCCGCTGGAAACCGTGGGTGAAGCGGCTGGCGTGAAAAACTCCGGCGGCGTGCTGGAACACGTTGTCTTTAAGATCAAAGTGCGCGCCCTGCCCAAGGACCTGCCCGAACAGATTGTCGTGGACGTGAGCCATCTCGAACTCGGCAAGTCCATCCACTTAGGCGAACTCAAGGCGCCCCCCGGCGTCGAAATCCTGGGAGAGAAACACCTTTCGGTCATCTCCGTGGCGATGCCGCGCACCGAGGAAGAGGAAGCGGCGGCGGCGGCCGAAGGCGAGGCCGTGTCCGCGGGCGATGTCGAGATGATCAAGGAAAAGAAGGAAGAAGGCGAAGAAGCCGAGGCACCGGCCAAGGGCGAAAAGGGCGCCGCCAAACCCGGCGAGAAAGCCCCGGCCAAAGGCGCCGAGAAGGGCGCGGCCGCCGCGGCTCCGGAGAAGGGCGCCGCCAAACCCGGCGAAAAAGCCCCGGCCGAGAAAAAGAAATAATTTTGCCGGCGGTCCGCGAGGGTCGCCGCGCCCGCGCCGCGCATGGAGCATGTGCATCTCATCGTGGGTCTGGGCAATCCCGGCGCGGAATACGCAAAGACGCGCCACAACGCCGGATTCGCCCTGGTGGAGAAACTGGCTCAGCGCTGGCGGGCGGACTGGGCGAACGAGCGGAAGTTCCAGTCCCGGATGGCGCGCGCCGAATGCCAGGGCGTCCGCGTGCTGCTCTGCCAGCCGCAGACGTTCATGAATTTGAGCGGCGAGGCGGTCAGCGCCGTGGTGAATTTTTATCAGTTGCCGTTGGCCGGGTTGCTGGTGGTGGTGGACGACGCGGACCTGCCGCTGGGCGAAATCCGCCTGCGGGCGGGCGGCGGCACGGGGGGCCATCACGGGCTGGAATCCGTCAGCCAGCACCTGGGCATGACGGATTTTGCGCGGCTGCGGCTCGGCATTGGCCGGGCCGACGGACTGCGGGAAATAACCGGCCACGTGTTGGGCCGGTTTGAGCGCGGCGAAGCCGCGTTGATGAAAAAAGTTTTGGACCGCGCGGCCGACCAGGTGGAATGCTGGCTGGCCGCCGGAGTGGAAAAAGCAATGAACCAGTTCAACGGGGTCGTGAGCCCCGCGAACGAAGAAACAAAACAGTGAAACGATACGAAGGTCTGTTCATCCTGAACACGGCGGGCAGGGAAGAGGGCGTCAAGGACGCGCTCGACAAAATCTCCGCGGAAATCGAAACGGCTGGCGGCAAGGTGGAAACCGTGCAGAAAATGGACAAAAAGAATTTTGCGCGGGTGGCCGACAATAAAATCAACGCGGGCTTTTATGCCAACGTGATTTTCGCCGGCACGCCGACGATTGTCGCCCAGTTGCGCACGAAGTTTGCCCTGAACGAGGAGGTTTTTCGCGTGCTGTTCACGCAGGCGCCCGCGCCCAAGCCTGCCAAATAATAGAAAGGCAAGTTATGGCCAGCTTCAACAAAGTCATTCTCGCGGGCAACCTCACCCGCGATCCGGAGTTGCGCTACACCCCCAAAGGCACGGCCGTCGCCCGCATCACCCTGGCCGTCAACCGCACCTACACCGCCGAAGGCGGCGAGAAAAAGGAAGAAGTCAGTTTCGTGGACATCGACGTCTGGGGCCGCCAGGCGGAGGTGATTTCCCAGTACATGAAAAAAGGCCGCCCGCTGCTGGTGGAGGGCCGCCTCAAACAGGACACCTGGGAGGACAAAAACACCAAGCAAAAACAAAGCAAATTAAAGGTCGTCCTGGAGAGTTTCTCGTTCATCGACTCGAACCGCGGCGGCGAGGGTGGCGCCGCGCCGGAAGCCCCGCGCCCGCGGCCGGCAACGGCGGCAGCTCCCGCACCCGAAGGCGGCGAGGCCGACGGGCCAGCGGAAGGAGACGACGTTCCATTTTGAGGGTCCAAAGCAAACTTTCTTGTCACTTGTCACTCGTCACTCGTCACATGTCACTTTTATGAAGACTGAAGTCATTCTCACGCACAACATCATCGGCCTCGGCGCCGAATCCGACCAGGTGAAGGTGGCCGCCGGTTACGCGCGCAACTACCTGTTCCCGCAACGCCTGGCCATCCCGCTCACGCAGGCCAACAAACGCCAGATCGAGGTGCTGCGCCAGCGCCGCGCCGAACGCGAAGCCCACGAGTTCAACACCATGAGTGAACTCGCCAAGGGCATCACCAAACTCATCTGCCTCATCAAGGTCAAGGCGGGCGAAGACGGCAAGATGTTCGGATCGGTGACTTCAGGTGTCATTGCCGACGAGTTGAAGCACCAGTTTGACATCTCACTGGACAAGCGAAAGATTCATCTGGAGCACCCCATTCGCACGCTGGGCGACCACGAGGTGGAATTGCACCTGCACGCCGAGGTCAAGGCCAGCCTCAAGGTCCGCGTCGAAAGCCTCACCCCCATCACCGCGCCCGCGCCCGCGGCGGCGCCGACCGAGGCCAAGCCCGAAGACGGCAGGAAGCCGCGGACGGAGAAGCGCGGCCACGGCCGGCGCGAGGCGGAAGGCGATAAAGCCGAAAAGACTGAAGCCGCTGAAGCCAAGCCCAAGGGCGAGCGCCACGGCGAAAAGCACGGTGAAAAACACGCCAAGCCGGAAAAAGCCGAAAAGGCGGATAAACCGGAGAAGGCTGCCAGGGCGCCCAAAGCCGAAAAGAAGGAAAAGAAAGCCGAGTAGGCCAACAAGAAATTCTCTGGCTTGATCAGGCCGCGGAACCAATCCGCGGCTTTTTCCCTTTTTGCGAAATGCTTTGACCTCACCGCTGGCCTCTGTTTTGCTCCTTCAATGGGAATGCACCCAACGGCGCCAGCCGGTCCCGTTCGCCCGCACTATCCGCCGGGATTTCGCCCGCGGCGGGGGCTGAACTGGGCGGTGGTCGGCCTCATGTACACCAGCTACTACCTGTGCCGCTACGATTTTCCCTACGCGAACAAGGCGATCGCCGACGAATTTCATTTCACGAAGGGTGATATCAGCACCATTCTCTCGTGCCAGTTCATCGCCTATGGTTGCGGGCAGATCATCAACGGCCTGCTCACCGACCGCATCGGCGGCAAGAACGCGATGCTCATCGGCGCGGCCGGCACGGTGGCGATGAGTGCCGCGTTCGGGGCGGCGTCGTTCTGGGGTCAGCTCTGGCTGTTTGCGCTGCTCTGGGGCATCAACGGCTACGCGCAATCGTTCGGCGCGCCGGGCTTCATCAAGATCAACAGCGCGTGGTTCAGCGAGAAGGAGCGCGGGACGTTTGCCGGCATCTTCGGATGCATGATCAATCTGGGCCGGGTTCTCGCCAACAATCTGCTGCCGGCGCTGCTGGCGGGTTTCACTTTTCTCGGCATGTGGCAGGTGGCGCCGCAGCACTGGCGCTGGCTGTTCTGGATTCCCGCCATGGTCGCGACCGTCGTCGCCGCCGTGCTCGTGTTCACGGTCAAGGATACGCCCGAGGAGTGCGGTTACCGCAACTTGTTTGCCGGCGAGGCCGACCACGCCGACCCGGACATTCACGGCCGGCTGGGCACGGTCTTCTGGCAGGTTGTGTCCAACCCCATTGTCTGGGTCATGGCGCTGGCCTACGCCACCACCGGGGCGGTGCGGCAGAGTATCGACCAGTGGTTCCCGAGGTTTTTCCAGGAAGTGCACCACCTCGACATGACGGGCGCGAAGTTCCAGTGGCTCGGTTTCCTGATTCCGTTCGCCGCCTCGGTCGGTTCGCTGCTGTCCGGCTGGATCTCGGATCGCTTCTTCCACTCGCGTCGGGCGCCGGTCGCGGCGATCATTTACTTTGCCCAAATCGTCGTCACGCTCGCCGCCACCCGGGTCACCACGGTCAACTGGGCGCTCGCCTTCTTCGTGCTCATCGCCTTCACGGTCAACTCGACACACTCGCTGCTCGGTCCGGCCGCCGCGATGGACATCGGCGGGCGCAAAATGGCCGCGTTTGCCTCGGGGGTGATTGATGCGTTCCAGTATTTCGGCGCGGCGCTGGCGATCAAGGGTCTGGGCTGGGTACTCGATCATTGGGGCTGGGATTTCTATTTTTATTATCAGATTCCCTTCGGTGTCCTCGGGGGCCTCCTGATGTATTCCATTTCTCGCCGAAAGAGCCTGAAGAAGGGCGCGAAGTAATGAACAACGCATCGCTTTTGGGCCGTTGCGCCATGTGGCGAGTGTTGTCCAAACAGCGGCGCTGGGCCTGATTCCGCCCGAATTGCTCCGGGGCAAGCAAAATTCGCAACTGTCCGGCCGTTTTTGTCACAACAAATTCTTTGACCGGCGGGGTCCGGTCTGTTTTGCTTTCAGCCTGTGTCCGGCCCAACGTAAATCCTGAAAGCGCGCGCCATACCGAGCAATTCCACTGAGAATCTCCATGTATATCGGCACCATCATCTTCTGTCTGGCGGCGATCGTGGCGCTGTATTTCTACAACAATCCGCTGGGCCACAGCCGCTGGTTCATGGTGCGCCGCTTCATCAACTGGTTCCCGCTGGGCATGACCTACGCGTTTCTGTGCATGGGCCGCTACAACATCATCGTCGCCAAGAGCGCGCTGGGAACGTTGATGTCCAAGGAGGACCTGGGGATCATTTTCGCAGTGGGCACCTGGGTGTATGCGTTGTCGTTCCCGATCAACGGACCGCTCATTGACCGGAAGCTGGGCGGGAAGCGCGGCATGATGGTGTCGGCGGTGGGGGCCGCGCTGGCCAACCTCGCCCTGGGCGTCCTGACCTGGCTCATCGTCGCCAAAAATCTGAAGGTCAATCTTGTGCTCAGCTATTCCGTGCTGTACGCGCTGAACATGTATTTTCAGAGCTTCGGTTCCATGTCCATCATCAAGGTCAAGGCCTACTGGTTCCACGTGCGCGAGCGCGGCGTGTTCGGCGCCATTTTTGGAACCCTGATTTCGATCGGCGTCTATTTTGCCTTCGACTGGGGAGGCGCCATCATTGCCCTGACCCGCGCCAACGCCTCCGGGCTGCTGCACACGATTTTTACGCCCGCCGGGCTGTCGTTGGATGCGACCTGGGCGGTGTTTTACATTCCGGCCGCGATCCTGATCGTCTGGACGCTGATTGACATCTGGCTGATCAAGGACACGCCGGAAGAGGCCGATTTTCCGCATTTCGACACGCATGACGCCTCCTCCGGCCGGATGCACATCAAGCTGACCACGCTGGACCTTTTGAAGGGGGTTTTTACCAGCCGGCTGATGCTGCTGATTGCCTGCGTCGAACTGACCGGCGGCGTGTTTCGTTACAGCATGACCCAGTGGTACACCATTTTTGCCGACGAGGTGAAACAGCCGGGCGCGGAATTTTTCAAGGATCACTGGGGCTGGCTGTTGTGCATTTTTGGCATTATCGGCGGTTTTGCCGGGGGATTGATTTCAGACAAACATTTCCAATCGCGCCGCGGGCCGCCGGCCGCTTTGCTGTGCGCTTTCGTTCTGATAATGGCCGTGGCGATGTCGGCATTCTTGTTCACTCAACCGATCGTGGTCGGCTGGGCGGCGGTTTTCATCACCATGGCGTCCATCGGAATTACCTCCCTCATGTCGGGCACGGCGGCGACGGATTTCGGCGGGCGCAAGGCAACCGCGACGAGCATGGGGATCGTCAACGCATTTGCCTATCTCGGCAGCGGTATCCAATCCCTCAGCCTCGGCTTCCTGCTGGAGTCCAAAGGCGGGAGCTGGTACTGGCTGCCGTTTTTTGTGATGCCTTTTGCCGTCATCGGCACGTTCATCGCCATCAAGATCTGGCACGACCTCCCCGCCGCCACCCGCCGGTACATCGCCGAAGTGGAGCAAAGAAATGGTGAAAATGGCGAAAATGGCGCAAAAACCGGGCTTGACCGGCACGGGAATTGCGCTAAAATCAACCCGTAATGTTGAAAAACACGCAACAAGTCGTCATACTGGCCGTCGTCGTAGTCGTTAGCGACGCCGTTGGCGCTTGTTGAATGGTAACACTTTAACAAGAACCCACGGCTGCAAAACGGTCGTGGGTTTTTTGTTTGATCTGCGACCTCAGCCACAACCGAAAGAGAACATGAGCAAGTCAACTGAAACCGCTGGACCCGCCGCCGCCAAAAAAGCTCCGGCGCAGCAAGCAAAGAAATCCGCCCCTGCCCCGCGGGCCAAACTCGGGCCGGCCACGGCCGGCTGCGACATCCTCGTCGAAGCCCTTGAGCGCGAGGGCGTCGAGGTCATTTTTGCCTATCCCGGCGGCGCGAGCATGGAAATCCACCAGTCGCTCACCAAATCCAAGATCCGTACCATTCTGCCGCGGCACGAGCAGGGCGGCAGTTTTGCCGCAGAGGGTTACGCCCGCGCGACCGGCAAGGCCGGCGTGTGCATGAGCACCAGCGGCCCCGGCGCCACCAACCTCGTCACCGCCATAGCCGATGCCTACCTGGATTCCTGCCCGCTCATCGCCATCACCGGCCAGGTCAACCAGACCATGATCGGCCGGGGCGCGTTCCAGGAAACCGACATCATCGGCGTGACCCTGCCCATTGTGAAGCACAGCTACCTCGTCACCGACGTGAATGACATTCCGCGCATCGTCAAGGAGGCGTTTTACATCGCGCAGACCGGCCGGCCCGGCCCGGTGGTGATTGACGTGCCCAAGAACATCCAGCAGGCCAAAACCCAGCCGGTGTGGCCGACCCTCGAACAGATCAAGCAGGGCCTGCGCGGCTACAACCAGCCCGATTTGCGCGCGGACGACCTGGCGCTGAACGAAATCATGGGCCTCATCGAAAAGGCCGAGCGCCCGGTGATTTATTGCGGCGGCGGCATCATCAGCAGCGGCGCGGCGGCGGAACTCAAAAAATTTGCCGAGGCGGCGAATATTCCCGTCACCACCACGCTCATGGGTATTGGCGCTTTCCCCGAGACGCATCCGCTCTCGTTGCGCTGGCTGGGCATGCACGGCGCGGCCTTTGCCAACTGGGCCGTCAACGGCGAATACCAGCAGCGCCTGAATCCCAACGAACCGCTGGTGAAACTCAAGGACGGTGCGGACCTGCTGCTCGCCTTCGGCGTGCGGTTCGACGACCGCGTGACCGGCAAGTTCGAGGAGTTCTGCAAGCACGGCACGATTGTGCACGTGGACATCGACGCGTCTGAATTGAACAAGAACCGGCGGGCCAACCTGCCCGTGGTGGGCGACATCAAGGACGCGCTCACGCGCCTCAACGCGATGCTGGCCAAACGCCCGCTCAACAAGAAACACACCGTCTGGCTCGAACAAATCGGGGAATGGAAGAAGAAGGCGCCGTTTGCGTACACCATCACGCAGGAGATCGCCACCAGCGACCACATGAAGGACCATCTCCGGGGCCAGGAGAACCAGATCATCCTGCAACAGATGGTGGTCGAAGCGCTCTATGAATTGACGAAAGGCGAAGCGATCATCACCACCGGCGTGGGCCAGCACCAGATGTGGGCCGGGCAATGGTACAAATACCAGTACCCGCGCCAGTTCATCACCAGCGGCGGACTGGGCTCGATGGGCTTCGGCTACCCGGCCGCCCTCGGCATCAAGGTCGCGCACCCGGACAAGGAAGTGATCGACATCGACGGTGACGGTTCGTTCATGATGAACATCCAGGAGCTGGCCACGGCGTATGTGGAAAAAATCAATGTCAAAGCCGTCATTTTGAACAACCAGCACCTCGGCATGGTGGTCCAGTGGGAGGATAAATTCTACAAGGGCAACCGCGGCCACACCTATCTCGGTGTGCCGGAGAACCGGGCGCAGATCTACCCCGACTTTGTCCGCGTCTGCAACTCCTTCAACGTGAAATGCGAGCGCGTGATGTTCAAGAAGGACCTGCGCCCCGCCATCCAGCGGATGCTCGATGCGAAGGAGCCGTACGTGCTGGACGTGGTCGTACCCTACACCGAGCACGTGCTGCCCTTCGTTCCCGCCGGCCGTACCGTGGCCGACATGATCTGGAAGGCGTAACCACGCCGGTAAAAATTCAAAGGGCCGGGTGAAGATCAGTCACCCGGCCTTTTTTATTCCATCCACCTGCCAGCGCAACCCACTCCTAATCGGCCGGAAAAGCCTGCGGCCCGTACAGCGGGGCCCCGGTCCCGGAGGGCCGTGGCGGCCCGTCTGAATTGACACCGCCGGAGCCCTGATAAACGTCGATAATCGCTCCGAATGAAAAACCGGAAACAGTTTTACCGTTGCCAACGGGGTATCCATCGGTTATTCATTGGCTCGGCAATGGAGTTTGCCGTCCCGCATGGGAAAACCGCCTGACCGTTTCAGCGCTGATAACTCCTACCGATGTCCGTTGCATGGACGGTCATGGGCAGGAGTATTTTTATGCTGATGTATCTTTGGGTGGCCATCGGCGGTGCGCTCGGCAGTGTAAGTCGCTACTGGCTTTCCGGTTTCGTCGCCACACGCGTCGGCGAAACCTTTCCCTGGGGCACAATTGTCATCAATGTCACCGGCTCCTTCATCATCGGCTTGTTTGCTTCCTTGACGGGCCCTGAAGGCCGCTGGCTGGTGCCCTCGACATTCCGCACCTTTTTCATGGTCGGCATCTGCGGCGGCTATACCACTTTTTCCTCGTTCAGCCTGCAAACCTTGAACCTGGCCAACGAAGGCGAATGGGCGCGGGCCGGTTTGAATGTCCTGCTGTCGGTCACCCTGTGCCTGGCCGGGGTGTGGCTCGGCTGGCTGCTGGCCAATCAACTCAACCAACTCAAATAAAAACTATGCACCTACCCCATGATGCGATGTTGTTGCGGATTTTCATCGGCGAAAGCGACCGCTGGGAGCACAAACCGCTTTACGAAGCCATCGTACTCAAGGCGCGCGAGCTGCATCTCGCCGGCGCCACCGTATTGCGCGGGCCGATGGGCTTCGGCAAAGCCAGCCGCCTGCACACCGCCAAAATCCTGCGCCTTTCGATGGACCTGCCGCTCGTCATCGAAATCGTGGACAGCGAGGAAAAAATCAACTCGTTTCTGCCCATCCTCGACCCGATGATGGGCGGCGGCCTGGTCACGCTCGAAAAAGTCAAAGTGCTCCACTACCGCCACGGTCAGGAAGCCGCCTTGTAAAATGACTTTGGCGGGAGGGGCTCCACGAGGTCTCATTTAAAGTATCTCCATGGAACTTATAACCTGCACGCGCACGGATTGTGAAGGGCTCATAAATCGCATACCGTAAACCGCAAATGGAAACGCGGGAGATTCTGGCCATCGCGATTTTTGCGTTCACCTACGTCCTCATCAGCGGGCGCCGGCTGAAAATTCTCCCGCTGAACCGGCCCGCCGCCGCGTTGCTCGGCACGGTGCTGATGGTGGCCGCGGGCGTGATGACGCCCGAACAGGCCTACCGCGCCGTGGATTACAACACGCTCGTGCTGCTGCTGGGCATGATGCTTATCTCGGCGTACCTGAGTCTGGCCGGCTTCTTCGACTGGGCGGCTGATTACATTCTGAAAGTGGCGAAGACCCCGCAACGACTGCTGCTGTATCTGATTATCACGTCCGGTTTGCTCTCGGCCCTGCTCGTCAACGACACGGTGTGTCTCATGCTCACGCCCCTGGTCGTGGCCGTGATTCTGCGCGGGCGGTTGCCGTTGGCTCCCTATCTACTGGCCCTGGCCATGAGCGCCAACCTCGGCAGCGTGGCCACCCTCGTCGGCAATCCGCAAAACATGATCATCGGCAGTCTCTCGCATCTCCACTTCGTCCATTTCTCGGCGTCGCTGCTCCCCGCAGCCGTCGCCGGCCTGGCCATCGAATACGTCGTGGTTCGCTTCGGCTTTCGCAAAATCCTGGGCGCCGCCCGCATCGAACGAGGCGAAGTTCCGCCGCGTCCGCTCGACCGGCCATTGATAACGATTGCGTTGATAACCCTGGCTCTTGTGTTTGCCGGATTCGTCGCCGGGTTCAACCTGGCCTGGACGGCGCTGGCCGGCGGGGCGCTGGTGATGGTGCTGGCGCGGCGCGACACCCACCAGGTGCTCAAGCTCGTGGACTGGCATCTGCTCGTGTTCTTTGCCGCGCTTTTTGTCGTGGTGGAGGGATTAAACACCACCGGCCTGCCGGATCAGATTCATGCGCATTTGCGCCGCCTGTTTGGCGCCACCCCAACGTCGCAGGCCTGGAATCTCGCCTGGTTCTCCGCCGCCGGTTCCAACATTTTCTCCAATGTGCCGTTCGTGCTGGTGGCGGGGAAATGGATTCCCAATTTCGCCAACCCCACCCTGATGTGGAAGGTGCTGGCGCTCGCCACCACGTTCGCCGGCAATCTCACCATTCTCGGCTCGGTCGCCAATATCATCGTGGTGGAATCCGCCCGCGGCCACTGCGAAGTCGGTTTCTGGGATTACGCCAAATTTGGCATTCCGATCACCATCCTGACGACGGTGATTGGCATGGTGGTCCTGCTGTTGATTGGCTGACCTTGCCAAAATGGTGGGGACAGCGCGCTGCTGCGCTGTCCGGACGCGGCAGTGCGGCATCCCTGCCAAATGTAGGAGACGACGTGAGGAGCCTCTAATTTGGTTTTCCGATAAAAATTTGAGACTCGTCACCTCGTCTCCTACAAAATAGAGTGAGTTACAGGCCATGGCGGATCATCCTCAGACTTCGCGCGTTCGCTGGCTCAATGGCACGGTGCTGGGCATCGGGCTGGCATCGCTGTTCAGTGATTGGTCGCACGAAATCGCCACCACCGTCCTGCCCGCATTTCTGGCCACCATGGGCGCGGCGGCCGCTTGGCTCGGAGTGATTGAAGGCACAGCGGATGGCCTATCGAGCCTCACCAAAATGGCGTCCGGCTTTTACACGGACAAGTTGCCCCGCCGCAAGCCCATTGCCATCGCCGGTTACCTCGTCACTGCGCTGGGCACGGCGTCGTTCGGGCTGGCCACGTCGGCGTGGCATATCCTGGTTTCGCGCTCGTGCGCCTGGCTCGGACGCGGCGTGCGCACGCCGGTGCGCAAGGCGCTGCTGGCCGCCGCCGTCACCCGCGAGACCTATGGCCGCGCCTTCGGCTTTGAGAGAATGATGGACACCGTCGGCGCCATCGTCGGGCCGGCCACGGCGCTGTTCCTGCTCACGGCGTTGGCGCACAACTATCATCACGTCTTTTTTGTGACGCTCATCCCTGGTTTGATCGCGGTCGTGCTGATTACGTCTTTGGTGAAGGAAAAAGAGCGCAAACCGGTATCGCATATTTCGTTTGGCGAGCGGCTGCGGGCGTTGCCGATTCCGTACCGGCGATTTCTGGTCGCCGTCGGCTTTTTCGGCGCCGGTGATTTCGCGCACACGATGCTGATCCTCTTGGCGACGCAAAAACTGACACCGACGCTCGGCCCAAGCCGGGCGGCGAGCATTGCCGTGGGCCTTTACGTGCTGCACAACGTTTTTTACGCGTCATTCGCGCCCATCGCCGGCTGGCTGGCTGACCGGTTCAAGAAGCGATTTGTGCTCGCCGCCGGTTATTTACTGGCGGCGGCGATGGCCGGCTGTGTCATCGTTTTGCCGGCGAACCCGTGGACGCTCGCGATGGTGTTTCTGCTGGGCGGCACCTGCAATGGCTTGGTGGAGACGCTGGAGGATTCGCTTTGCGCCGAATTGGTGGGCGAGGAACATCATGGCATGGCGTTTGGCGTGCTGGCCACGGTGAATGGCTGCGGCGATTTTCTCTCGAGTGTCATCGTCGGCGCGCTGTGGACATCGTTTGGCACCGGCGTCGCGTTCAGTTATAGCGCTGTGCTCTTTCTCCTTGGCGCGTTGCTGGTGTTGCGAACAAAGCCTTTGTCAGTCGCCGACAAACACGGCTAAGCACGGTATCAATCGCTTCTCCGGAAGCATCAATCGCTCTTCATTCGTGTTCGTCTGCGTTTCAGCTGTGGCCGAACCGCCATTCCCATTGGCAATTTCTTTGACAGCCAGCTCTCAGCAGTGCTAATATTTTTTGATTCAGAAATCAGAAGTTCAAATTAAATCAAAAAATGAAAGCGACCGTATTCCCAGTCGTGTCGTGTGCCTTGGTTTCATTGTGCCTGACATCGCATGCTACAATTTCAACCATCGGTTCACCGGTAGTAAACCCGGCTAACGGACATACTTACTATCTTCTTCAACCCGCCACCTGGACTGAAAGCCAGGCCTATGCCCAAACGCTCGGTGGAAATTTGGTGACGATCAATGATGCCGCTGAGAACATGTGGGTCTACAATACATTTCCGGCGCTGACCGGCATCGCTCAACCGAGTTTATGGATAGGCTTGAATGACGCTGCGGTGGAAGGGAATTGGGTTTGGGCAAGCGGCGAGCCTGTTACCTACACATTCTGGGCTCCTGGAGAACCTAACAATACGCCTAACCCATATGATCCAAACGGAGAAGACTATGCCACCATACGTCCTCCCGGCTATCTGCCTGCAGGCTCCTGGAACGATCTGGGGAATCCAGGGGGCACCATGGTTGACCTTGGGGTGGTATTCGGAGTGGTCGAAGTTGTACCAGAGCCTCAAACGTGTGTCCTGTTGATGATGGGGGTGGTTTCGCTTCTGGTGTTCTGTCGCCGTAAAACAGTTTAGTGGCCGTTTTCAGTGATCCTGAAATCACGGAGGCGCCCAGGCAATTCGCGCCCATCCGCGCAGCGCGCCTCCGTTCCCTTCGCGGTTCAAAATTGAATTGTCCCCTGCTCCGTTTCCCGGCAAGCTTGGCGTTCGTATGCAGCAGGTGAACTTAGGCATGATTGGCGGCGGGACCGTGGGCAGCGGCGTGTTTCACGCCCTCCAGCTCAATGGCGGCCTCATGGCCTCGCGCCTCGGCGTCAAGGTCAACCTCCGAAAGGTCGCTGTCAAAGCTCTCAACGAGCCGCGGCCGTATCCGATTTCGCGTTCGCTCATGACGACTGATTGGGAAAGTGTCGTCAACGACCGCCAGGTGGACGTCGTCACCGAACTCGTCGGCGGCACGACCATCGCCCGGACGATGGTGCTGGCCGCGCTCAAGCTCGGTAAGCCGGTCATTACGGCCAACAAGGCGCTGTTGTCTGCCCATGGCGAGGAGCTGTTTTCCGCGGCCAAAAAACACGGCACGAATTTGTACTACGAAGCCAGCGTCTGCGGCGGAATTCCCATCATCAAATCGCTGCGTGAAGGGTTCGTCGGCAACCGCATCACGCATCTGTACGGCATCGTCAACGGCACCTGCAATTACATCCTCACCCGGATGAAGCTCGAAGGCGCGGATTTTGCCACGGTCCTCGCCGACGCGCAGAAGCAGGGCTACGCCGAAACGCCGCCGGACCTGGACATTGACGGCCACGACGCCGCGCACAAGATCGGCATCCTGGCCTCGCTCGCGCACGGGTTCTGGGTGAAGCCGAAGAGCATCTACGTGGAAGGCATCCGGCAGATTTCCGCTTTGGACATAAAATTTGCGGGTGAGTTGGGCTACACGATCAAACTGCTCGGCATCATCAAGCAGATGGGCACGGGCTGTCGCGTCCAAGTTTCGGTTTACCCGACGCTGGTGCCGAATACCCACGTGCTGGCCAGCGTGAATCACGTGTTCAACGCGGTATTCGTCCGCGGCGATATTGTGGGCGACACGCTGTTTTACGGGCGCGGCGCCGGCAAGGACGCCACGGCGAGCGCGGTGCTGAGCGACCTGGCGGACGCGGCGCTCGATTTGAAGTTCGGCACCAAGCATCGCGTGCCGCCGTTTGTCTCCCACGAATGCGCCGGCGCCGTTGTGCCGATGGACGACGTCGTCTCGCAATATTTTGTCCGGCTGAACGTGGTGGACCGGCCGGGCGTGCTCGCGAAAATCGCCGCCATTTTTGGCGCGGCCAACATCGGGATTTCATCCGTCATCCAGCCCGAGGGCCACGAGGGCAAAAGCGTGCCGCTGATTTTCATGCTGCATTACGCCCCCAACGGTGCGGTGAAAAAGGCGTTCAACCGGATCGCCGGGCTGCCGGCGGTCAAAGGCCGGCCGGTGATGATCCGAGTCGAAAACTTCGAGTGAAGAGATGAGAATTCAGGAGCCAGAATCCAGAATCCAGAATTGGCAATCCGTGCGCCCGCCGGCACGACGTTTTGAGGATTTGATTGTCTGGCAGAAGGCTCATCAATTCGTCCTCAGCGTTTACCAGTTCACGGAGAATTTTCCGAGTAAGGAAGTTTATGGATTGACCAGCCAGCTTCGCCGGGCGGCTGTTTCCATTCCGGCCAATATTGCCGAAGGTTTCAAAAAACGCGGCAAGCCGGATAAAGTTCGTTTTCTGAACATCGCGCAAGGCTCGTTGGAAGAATGCCGCTACTATCTGATTTTAAGCGCCGACCTTCACTACGGTAACGGTCGCGAATTAATTCAACATCTGGAAGAAGTGAGCAAAATTCTGGAGTCGTACGCCCGCTCCATTCTGGATTCTGGCTCCTGAATTCTGAATTCTCGAGAACATGTCACTAATCGTCCAAAAATACGGCGGCACTTCGGTGGGCAACACCGACCGTATCAAAAACGTCGCACGCCGCGTGGCGGATTATCGCTCACGCGGCGACCAGGTCGTCGTCGTCGTCTCCGCTATGAGCGGTGTCACGGATGGCCTCATCAAGCTGGCCAAGGACATCGCGCCGCTGCCGAGCGAACGCGAGATGGACATGTTGCTGGCCACCGGCGAGCAGCAGACCATCGCGCTCACGGCGATCGCCCTGCACGCGCTGAATGTGCCGGCGGTCTCGATGACCGGCTCGCAGGCCGGCATCGTCACGGACAGCGTCCACACCAAGGCGAAGATTCAGAATATCACGCCCAAAAAAATCCATGAGCTGCTCAAACAGGGCAACGTGGTCATCGTAGCCGGTTTCCAGGGCGAAACGCCGGAAGGCCAGATCACCACGCTCGGCCGGGGCGGTTCGGATTTGACGGCCATCGCGCTGGCCGCCGCGCTCAAGGCCGACCTGTGCCAGATTTACACGGACGTGGACGGCGTTTACACCGCCGACCCGCGCATCGTGCCGCAGGCGAAGAAGCTCCAGGAGATTTCCTATGACGAAATGCTGGAGCTGGCCAGCCTGGGCGCCAAGGTGATGCAGAGCCGCTCGGTGGAATTTGCCAAAAAATTCGGCGTCGTCTTTGAAGTCCGCTCCAGCCTGAACGACAACCCCGGAACCATTGTGAAAGAAGAAACCAAAAGCATGGAAGGCGTCGTCGTGCGCGGCGTCTCGCTCGACAAGAACCAGGCGAAGGTCACGCTCGTGGGCGTGCCAGACAAGCCCGGCGTGGCCGCCCGCATCTTCAAGGCGCTCGGCGACGCAGCGGTGAACGTGGACATGATCGTCCAGAACATCAGCCACGGCACGCCCGATAAAATCGGGACCACGGACATTTCGTTCACCGTGGACAAGCCGGACCTGCTCAAGGCGCAAAAGGTCATTGATGGTTTGAAGAAGGAACTGGGCCTGCGCGACGTGATTACCGCCGAGAAAATCGGCAAGCTGTCCATCGTCGGCGTTGGCATGAAGAGCCACACGGGCGTGGCGGGAAAACTGTTTGAGACGCTGGCGAAGGAAGGCGTGAACATCGAAATGATTTCGACGAGCGAAATCAAAATTTCGGTGGTGATTGACCTGGCCAAGGGCGAGGCGGCCATGAAAGCCGTCCACGCGGTGTTCGTTGGCTAACCAAATGCCTCGTTTAGAATCGCCAGGCCGGCCTGGGAAATTTTCACGTCCTCGGCGCCTGATCCACCACTGAACGCGGCCAGCAAATATCCGGTTTTGCCCCGGGCGATCACCCCGCCTTCCCAGCCAAATTCGCCTTTCAGCGGCGGGCGCACCCCGCTGCCGCTGGCCCGCAACGTGTCCGCCATTTCCCCGGCCTTGGAATAGGCCACGGCAATCAGGTTCATGCCCGGGTCGTTCCCCACGGGACCTTTCTTCATCGCCCCAACCACAAGCATTTTTGACTGCCAGGATTGGATCGCGTCACCGTCGCTGGCCGTCACCACAGCCACGCCTTTAACCCCAAGTTCCGCCGCGCGTTGTTTCATGGCCTGCAATGCCTGCCCGGCCACCTCGTCAAAACGATTCATGGGATGGGTCATGGTTCAAATAGTCCGGAGGACATAACAAGTTCCCGGTTTCGAGGCAAACCGATACGCGGACCATCCTGGCGAAAAACCATTTGACGCGACCCGGCTGGGCGGTTATTTTGACGGCGTGAATCGCAATTTGAATCTGAACCTGTTGCTGAACGCGCTGCGGCTGTGCCGCGCGGCAGTCGGGTTCTGATTCGGTCAACGGATTTATCAGACCCCACTGCCAACCGGCGGTGGGGTTTTTTGTTTTGCCAAACGGAAGCGCCGCCGCCACAACTAAAGAACAACATGCACAAACCACCGTCGAAAAAATACCGTCCGTTCCCGCCGGTCCGCCTCCCGGACCGGCAATGGCCCAACCGCGTCCTCCAGCGCGCGCCCATCTGGTGCAGCGTGGACTTGCGCGATGGCAACCAGGCGCTCGCCGTGCCCATGAACGTCGGCCAGAAGCTCGAACTGTTCCAGACGCTGGTGAAGATCGGCTTCAAGGAAATCGAGGTCGGTTTCCCGTCCGCGTCCAATACCGAGTTCACGTTCAATCGCCGGCTCATCGAGGAAAACCGCGTGCCGGACGATGTGCGGCTCCAGGTGCTCGTGCAGGCGCGCGAGGATTTGATCGAACGCACCGTGGAATCCCTCGTCGGCGCCAAAAAAGTCATCATTCACCTCTATAACTCCACCTCGCCGGCGCAGCGCCGCGTCGTATTCGGCATGTCCAAGCCCGAAATCGTCCAGGTGGCCGTGCGCGGAGCGACCTGGATCAAAGAGCGGCTGCCTCGGCTTAAAGGCACGGAAGTCATGCTCCAGTATTCGCCGGAAAGTTTCTCCGCCACGGAAGTCGAGTTTGCGAAGGAGATCTCCGAAGCGGTCATGGACGTCTGGCAACCCACGCCAAAGCGGAAGATGATTTTAAATCTGCCGGACACAGTCGAAGTGGCGTCACCGAATGTATATGCCGACCAGATCGAATGGATGTGCCGGAATATTAAAAACCGCGACGCGCTGATCGTCAGTTTGCACACGCACAATGACCGGAACACCGGCGTGGCCGCGACCGAGCTTGGGCTGCTCGCCGGCGCGGACCGCGTGGAAGGCACCTTGTTTGGCAACGGTGAGCGCACGGGCAATCTCGATATTGTCACCGTGGCCCTGAATCTTTATCAGCATGGCATTGATCCCAAGCTGGACTTCAAGGACCTCAATTCGATCATCGAGGTGTACGAGCGTTGCACGGGCATGACGGTGCCGCCGCGCCAGCCGTATGCGGGCGAACTGGTCTTTACCGCGTTCAGCGGCTCGCACCAGGACGCCATCCGCAAGGGTTTGAATGAATGGAAGAGCAACCGGCGCGAATACTGGGATGTGCCGTATCTGACCATTGATCCGCAGGACATCGGACGTGAATACCGCGAGGTCATCCGCGTCAACAGCCAGTCCGGCAAAGGCGGCGTCGCCTATCTGCTGGACAGCCAGTTTGGCATTGAGCTGCCGAAGGACATGCAGCGTGAATTCGGGCCCATTGCCAACGACGAGGTGGACAAACTCGGGCGCGAAGTGACGGCGGCGGAATTAAAAGCCATGTTCTGGCGGGAGTACATCGAGCGCGACCATCCCTGGCAGCTCAAGCGCTTCGAAACCGAGAGCAAAAACGGCGTGGTCAAATGCCGCGCCCAATTGCGGCGCAGCGGCAAGCCGGTGGATGTCGCCGGCGAAGGCAACGGCCCGCTCGCCGCGCTCGTGCATGGATTCGGCAAAGCCGGCGGGCCGCGCTTTGAAATCATGAACTACAGCGAGCACGCCCTGTCCTCCGGCGAAGAGGCCGCGGCCATTGCCTACATTCAAATCCGGTTGGCGGACGGGCGAACACGGTGGGGCGCCGGCGTGGATACCAACATCGAACTCGCTTCGGTGCGCGCCGTGCTCAGCGCGCTCAATCGGCTGTGAATGAGGGCCGTCGAACCCAGCCAGTTCCTGCTCGTCAAGCCAGCGCGAGCCGGTTAGACTGACGCTTTATGAGACTGCGGCAAATCTTTATCGGCGGGGCCGCCGGCCTGATCCTGGCCCACAGCGGCCTGGGAGCGGCGGAAGGCAATCCCACCAACATTCCAGCGGTTTCCCAGCCGGTTTACGTGCCCGACACGTCGCGCCAAAACGAACCCCTGCCGGATGGAGTACTGGCTTGGGACAGCCTGTCGAAGGAGACGAACGTGTCGGCGGATGCCGTCAGCGCCAATTTTGTCTTCTACTTCACCAACATCGCCGCCGTTCATGAAACCGTGCTGGTCACCAATGTCACCACCCTCACCAATATCACGGCGGTCACCAACTCGTCGTTGTTCTGGATCAAAAAAATCTCCTTCGCCACCAACTTTACCGCGGTCACCCGCCGGGCAACGAATAACGTAACCCGGCCGGTGCCGGTGACCATTTTTGATGTGCACCCATCGTGCGGTTGCACGACGGCGCAACTTCCGCCGTTGCCGTGGCTCCTGCCGCCAGGTACCAACGCGCAGGTGGGTTTCTCGGTCAACCTGGCCGGACGCATGGGCACTTTGATCAAGACGGCCAACGTTCGAACTGACCAGGGCTCCAAGCAGCTCATTTTCAAGATCACCATGCTGCCTCCGGTGATACCGACCCAAACCGAGGCCGAACGAACCCGGGCGCTCGAAATGGCCAAACAGGATCGACAGGCAATTTTTCGTGGCGAGTGCGCAACCTGCCATGTGAGGCGTAGCGAGGGACGATACGGAAAACCGCTCTATGACGAAATTTGCGCCATCTGCCACGACTCCAAATCGCGCGCCAGCATGGTGCCGGACTTGCACTCGATTAAAACCGTGACCAATGCGGATTTCTGGCGCACGTGGATAGCCCACGGAAAAGCGGGTACCCTGATGCCCGCTTTTTCAACGTCAGACGGTGGTCCACTATCCGATATGCAAATTGCGTCGCTTGTCCAATACCTAATCGCGGCGTTTCCATCACAACAGCCTGTAAACCAATGAATTAAGCTTGGATTTCGCGAGGAAATCCGATCTGATTTTTTTGTTGCCAATTGGGACAGAATTGTCTATATTCTGGACAGTTAAAGGCGTAATTGAAGGTTGTATGATGTAAATATGATTGGGTGTGTTATGGCTGCCTCGGCAAAGTCGAACTCGCTTCCCGTTCCAAAACTTTACCAAGTAAATGGTTACATATTCCAAGTATCATGGTCCTGGATTTTCCGGCAGTGCTGGGCCTTGGTTATTGTCGCTGTTTTGGGGTTGTTCACCTATTCCCTGATCACCCGGTTTGTCATCCAGTCCGTCCAAGTGCAGGGATCCAGTATGTATCCGACGCTGACTGACTCGGGCCGTTACTGGCTGAATCGATTCTCTTACCTGGTGAAAGATCCCAGTCCCAGCGACATCGTCGCGTTGAAAGATCCCCGGGATAGCACGCTGGAAGTTAAACGCATCATCGCTAAGCCCCGACAGTCAGTTTATCTCAAAGGAGGCCAGGTCTATGTCGATGGGAAACTCCTGAAGGAACCCTACCTTTTGGCCAAGACCCCCACCTACGCCTATGAAAAACAGGCCGACGAATTCTTTTGCGTTGGCGATGATAAATTCTTTGTCCTGGGCGACAATCGCAACAACAGTACCGACAGTCGCACTTTCGGGACGGTCCCGCGCCAGAACATCCTCGGCAAGGTGATCGAATAACACCTAGCCGCCGGCACGGCCCGTCCCCGACGCTTTCTCCGCCCGCCATCCGCCATCATCGCTTGCGTTGACGCCGGCGGGTGGTATGCTGTCAACCATGACAGAGACAAAGGTTGACGCAAATTTCCCCCGGTCGATCGCCCGGCTGGCGGAACGGGTTTTGAACGGCGGGACGCCCACCCGCGCAGAAGCCATGCAACTGTTCGAGCTGGAACGCTCGGCGGACGTCTTCGATTTGCTGGCCTGGGCCAACCGCATCCGCGAGAAATTCAAGGGCAACAAAATTCATCTCTGCTCCATCGTCAATGCCAAAGCCGGCGCCTGCTCGGAAAATTGCAGCTTCTGCGCCCAGTCCTCCTTCCACCAGACCGGTTCGCCCCGGTACGGGTTTGTGGACCCTGAGCCGGTTCAGCAAGCCGCCGACGAAGCCCAAAAGCAGGGCGTCACCGCCGTCGGCCTGGTCGCCGCCTGGAAGGGCCTCAAGGAAGGCCCGATGCTCGACGAAGTCTGCGACCGCATTCGCGAGCTGAAGGCCACCGGCAAGACCCGGCCCGATGTTTCACTGGGCATCATCAAAAGCCAGCAGGTGGCCGACCGGCTCAAGGAAGCCGGCGTGGAGTGCTACGGTCACAATCTGGAAAGTTCGCGCCGTTTCTTCCCGCAGACCTGCACCACCCACACTTACGACGACCGGCTGGAAACGATCGGCTATTTGAAAAAAGCCGGGATCAAAATCTGCTCCGGCGGCATCATCGGCCTGGGGGAAACCCGCGAAGACCGCTGCGACCTCGCGTTTGCCCTGAAGGAAATCGGCGCCAATGTCGTGCCCATCAACATTCTAAACCCCATACCCGGAACGCCGTTCGAAAAGAACCCTCCCCTGCCCGTTCTGGAAATCCTGAAGACGATCGCCTGCTTCCGGTTCATCCTGCCGCGGCAGGAAATCATGATTGCCGGCGGCCGCACGCTGAATCTGCGCGACGCGCAAAGTCTGATCTTTATGGCTGGCGCCAGCGCGCTCATGGTGGGCAACTATCTCACCACGCTGAATCAACCCGTGGAAAAGGACTTGCAGATGCTCAAAGACCTTGGCCTCGACCCCGGGTGGGATAACCACGGGTTCAGCGACCAGGAAGAACCCGGCTGTGGCTGCGAAAATGGAAATGGCAGCGCGGAAGCCGAACTGGCCCTTTCGAAATAAAGATCTTTGACACGAATGGCACTAATTTTCACAGATTGAATTCGCGTAATTCGTGAAATTCGCGTCGAAAAACTCTTTGCGTCTTTGCATCTTTGCATGACATTCCCCGAATGGAAAGGCTGGGCAAAAACCACAGCGGTTACCACGGCGAGACGATCGATATCCACGCCGTCCTGCGCGACCTCGAAGCCGCCGCCCGGGCGCACGGCTGGTCGGTTGAAGTCTTCGGCCGCCAGGGCGAATTCAACCTGCTTGCCTTGCACCACCCCCCGCTCACCATCCGCCATCCGCCGCCCGCCATCCGCATTTACCTCTCGGCCGGCATCCACGGCGATGAACCCGCCGGCCCGCTGGCGGCCTTGCGCTTGTTGCAGGAAAACCCGTGGCCAGTCAACGCCGAACTCTGGTGCTGTCCCTGCCTGAATCCGCTCGGCTTCGTGCTGAACCGGCGCGAAAACGCCGACGGCCAGGATCTGAACCGCGACTACCGGCACCTGCAAACCGCCGAAGTCCGCGCCCACATTGCCTGGCTGGAGCGCCAGCCGCGATTTGACCTTTGCCTCTGCCTGCACGAAGACTGGGAATCCCATGGCTTTTACGTTTACGAGCTGAATCCGGAAAACCGGCCATCGCTCGCCGAAGAGATGGTGGCGCAAATTGCGAAGGTCTGCCCGATTGATCCTTCGCCGGTCATCGAGGGCCGCGAAGCCCGCGGCGGGATCATCCGCCCGAACCTTGATCCCGCCACGCGGCCGCAATGGGCTGAGGCGTTCTACCAGATTGTCAACAAAACGCGGCAGTCTTACACCCTAGAAGCGCCCTCAGATTTTCCGCTGCCGACCCGCGTCAACGCGCTCGTCACCGGCGTGAAGATTGCGCTGGCAACATTCACCGATTTCAATCGCATTGAGGAAGAAAACGACTTTAACTGCGGATGACGCAGATGGATGCGGAAAGAATAATGCATTTTGCCGGGGAAACCCTCCCGCACCCGGCGTTTCGCGTTACCTTCTTCCACCTGACGGAATAGAGACAGGGTGGGACTCAGTGTGATCCGCGCCAGTCCGTGTCCTCCGTGGTTTTTTCAAACAGGGCGGTTCCTGCCGCTCCCGGTCGTTACTTTAGTTTCGCCTCACGCCAGCGTTTCCAGGAATCGCCCAGTTCCAGCAGCGTTTTGGGCTTGAACACCTTTTCAGCCATTGGAAACACGATGCGCTCCTCCTTGTCAAAATGCTGGCGCGACGATTCCACAACCGTGAGCAGCAGTTTCCGGGCGGATTCGAGCGTGCGCGCCTTTTGCATTTCCTTCAGCTCACGGTCGATGGCTTCGTGTTCCTCGTGGAAGGTTTCGTTCTGGCCGATCTGCGCCAGGTAAGACTCGAGGGGATCGATGAACAGCTCGTCCTCGGTCTCGGAATGCGCGCGCATCAGGGTTTCCAGCAACGTCCCGGCCAGCTTGACCTCTTCGAGGGTTTTGAGCCGCGGCACGGTCTTTTCCAGGTGGTCGAACAGGTTGTGGAACACGACGTGCTCCGCCAAAAGCGCTTCGGTGATTTTCATGGTAGCTCCGGACCCAAGCAATTACTCCTTTGCCGCCGGTTTGGCCAGCCGATTTTTGATATTCCTGCCATCAAAATGCCAAAGCCCCGGCGATCAGCGCTTTAGCCCGCGTAATCCATCGGTCGCCACCAGGACAAGGGCCCTCTGAGTAGTCCACGAACCGGCCTTGCCGCCGCGCGGGTTCAACGGTAAAACAGCCACCATGAGCGCGACGAACGAGGATCTGCTCCATGCGGTTGAACTGGCTCTGGCCGGCGAGTGGGATGCCGCGCATCAACTCGTTCAGCAATACGAAGAGGACGGCACCGCCTCGTGGATTCACGCCGTACTGCATAAAATCGAGGGCGATTTGGGCAACGCCCGCTATTGGTATCGGCGCGCCGACCGGATGGACCACGCCGAAGACGAACCGCGCGCGGAACTGGCCGCCATCCTGGCCGAACTCCGCCCATGATTCGGAGGGGTAAGGCAAGCAAGTTCAAAATCGCCGACACGAATTTCACGAATTCACGCGAATTGAAATGCCGCAACGGGGCAAAAGACATTAGCCCAGGGTTGGAGCACAGCGACCACCCTGGGCAAAGTCCCATAAAATATTCCTTCTCCCCTTCGAAGGGAGAAGGTGGCTGCAGGCCGGATGAGCGACATCGAGCAAAACATTCCGAAGCAAGGGGCAGTATGGAGCCGAAGAATTACCCCGGATAAATCGTTCCTCCGTATCCGTGTTTATCCGTGCCCATTCGTGGTTAAGTATAATTCTCCATCCCAACGCAGGTGCAGACCCGCCTTCGCTTCGCTACCGCGCGGCAAGCCGCTTAGCTTTGATACGCTTCCATTCCGACACAGGAACATACTGGATTCCGATCGCCAAAGACGTTATCTACCCGGCCGACGGCGGGCCAGAACTTGAACGCGCACAGGCCGGGAACCGGAAACGCCGCCTGTTCGCGTGAATAGGGGCGGTTCCAGTTGTCCGCCGCAATCATGTCCGCGGTGTGCGGCGCGTTTTTCAGCAGGTTGTTCTGCTTGTCTGCCGCCCCGGATTCGATGGCCGTCATCTCGGCGTGAATGGCAATCATGGCATCGCAAAAACGGTCCAGTTCGGCCTTCGATTCGCTCTCCGTCGGCTCCACCATCAGCGTGCCGGCCACCGGCCACGACAGCGTCGGCGCATGAAAGCCATAATCCATCAGCCGCTTGGCCACGTCCTCGGCGGTGACGCTCTTGAACCGGCGTAAATCCAGAATGCACTCATGCGCCACCAAGCCGCCCGGCCCGCGATACAGCGTCGGGAAATAATTCTCCAGCCGCTTGGCGATATAATTCGCGTTCAAGATGGCAAACTGGGTGGCTTTGGTCAGCCCGTCCGGGCCCATGGCCGCGATGTAGGCCCATGAAATCGGCAGAATGCCCGCACTGCCCCATGGGGCCGCGCTCACGGCCCCAACTGTGAGTTTTGAGTTTTGCGTTTTGAGTCCCGGCGACACGATAGAATGTCCAGGAAGAAATTGAAGGAGATGTTTGGCCACGCCAATCGGCCCGATGCCCGGACCGCCGCCGCCATGCGGAATGCAAAACGTCTTGTGCAAGTTCAAATGGCATACGTCGGCGCCGATGTGGCCGGGACTGGTCAAGCCCACCTGCGCGTTCAGGTTTGCCCCGTCCAGGTAAACCTGCCCGCCGTGAGCATGGATAATGTCGCAGATTTCCCGGATGGTTTCCTCAAAGACGCCATGGGTGGACGGATAGGTAACCATCAGGCAAGCCAGGTCCTGTTTGTGCGCTTCCGCTTTGGCGCGCAGGTCGGTTAGGTCGATGTTACCGGATGAGTCACAGGCGACGGATACGACATGCAATCCGGCCATCACCGCGCTAGCCGGATTCGTCCCATGAGCCGACGACGGAATCAGGCAAACCATCCGATGAGACTCATTGCGCGATTCATGGTACGCGCGGATGACCAGCAGACCGGCGTACTCGCCCTGGGACCCGGCGTTGGGCTGGAGGGACACGCCGGCAAACCCGGTGATTTTCGCCAGCCACACTTCGAGGTCCTGAAACAACACCTGGTAGCCGCGGGCCTGGTCCCGGGGGGCGAAGGGATGCATCCTCGCAAATTCCGGCCACGTGATCGGCAACATCTCGAAAGCCGCATTCAGCTTCATGGTGCAGGAACCGAGCGGGATCATCGAGGTCGTCAGCGACAGGTCGCGCGATTCGAGCCGCTTGAGGTAGCGCAGCATTTCAGTCTCGGAATGATAGGCGTTGAAAACTTTGTGGGTCAAAAAAGGCGTGAGGCGTGAGGCGTGAGGCGCGCGGTCCGCCACCGGATCAGTCAGGTCCGCCACCGTAAACCCGATGGCCTTGTTTCCCTTGAAAATCTGCCAGATTTCGACTACGTCGCCTTCGCTGGCCGTTTCATCCAGCGAAATGCCGAGGGTGTGTTCGTCGATGGACCGGAAATTCATCCGATGGGCTTCGGCCGTTTTGACAACCTCGGCGGCACGCTTGTGGCCGAGGGTAATGGTGAGCGTATCAAAGCAGGACAGGTTTCCAGCCTGTCTCCGATTGGTTGCAGATGGAGTCAGGGGAGACGCCTGTCCCAGGGTGTAACCAAGCCGCTCCAATCCCGCCGCCAAAATTTGGGTGAGCTGGTGGACTCGCGTCGCGATGGCTCTCAACCCTTCCGGCCCGTGATAGACGGCGTACATCCCTGCCAGACTGGCCAGCAGAGCCTGCGCCGTGCAGATGTTGCTGGTGGCCTTTTCGCGGCGGATGTGCTGCTCGCGCGTTTGCAGTGCCAGCCGCAGGGCCGGTTTGCCCCGCGAATCCCTGGAAACGCCGACAATGCGTCCGGGCATGCTGCGTTTGAACCGGTCGCGCGTGGCGAAGAAGGCCGCGTGCGGTCCGCCATATCCCAACGGCACGCCAAACCGTTGCGCGCTGCCCAAGGCGATGTCCGCCCCGAATTCGCCGGGCGGCCGGATCAGCGTCAGCGCCAGCAAATCCGTGGCCACCGCCACCAGCACGCCGGCGGCCTGCGCCTGCTCCACCAACGGCGCGTAATCGTGAATCGCCCCGAACGTGTCCGGGTATTGCAACAATGCGCCAAAAACTTTTTCATCAAACTTGAATTGTCCGGGACTGCCGACGACCACCTCGATGCCAAGCGCCCGGGCCCGCGTCCGAACCACCTCGATGTTTTGCGGATGACAGGTTTCGGAAACGAAGAAGACGTTCCGCCCGTCCTTGAGCGCGTGGCACATGGTCATCGCCTCGGCGCAGGCGGTGGCCTCGTCGAGCAGCGATGCGTTGGCGATGGCGAGCCCGGTGAGGTCGGCCACCATCGTCTGAAAATTCAACAGCGCTTCGAGCCGGCCCTGGGAAATTTCCGCCTGGTAGGGCGTGTAGGGCGTGTACCAGCCGGGATTTTCCAAAATGTTGCGCTGGAGAACCGCCGGGGTGATGCAATCGTAATAGCCCATGCCGATGAACGAGCGGCCGACCCGGTTTTGCGAGGCGATTTGTCTGAGCGCGGCGAGCGCTTCGGCTTCGCTGCGGGCTGCCGGCAGGTCAAGCGGCTCCGCCAGCCGGATCGTCCGGGGGACGGCGGCATCCGCCAGCGCGTCGAGCGTGGGATAGCCGAGCAAATTGAGCATGGCGGCGGCTTCCTCCGGGCGCGGGCCGATGTGGCGGCGAACGAAACGGTCCGGGGCGGCGGCCGGATTCAGAGTCAAATCCATCCGGGGAGATTATGGTTCACACCGGCAAAAAGCGAGTTGGATTTGGTGCCGGCACCCGTTAGCCGGCTGAAGTTTTACTTCGATCGCACAGCTTTGAACCGGCCTTCAATTTTATCTTTTGATGATGCTGTATCACACCTTCAGCCAAACTCCCGCTTGGACAAAACCGGGCATACGGGCTAAGCTTTCAGCATCTGATTTCCATGCACCACGAAGATCCCACCAGACTCGCCGAAATATCATCGCCGATTGTACCGGGCAAATTCCCGTGTTTTTGGCTGGGATTATTGGCACTTTTGCTGGTCGGCTCGACTCAAGCCCAGAACATTCCGTTCGTCCTGCCTTGGAACGATGCCACGCCGACCGTGACGGATTTTTCAGCGCTGAACGCAGCGATCGGCACCAACCGCGTTGCCACGGACACCAATGGGCATTTCACCGTCAACGGCCAGCGGCTGCGCTTTCTCGGGTTCGATTTCGCCGGCGACTCACCGTTCATGCCAACGAACAACGCCGATGCCGTGGCCGCGCGGCTCGCCAAATTTGGCGTCAACGTCATTCGCTTCCATCACATGGATGCTCCCTGGGCTTACAACGGAGGCGTGCTCGCCTACACGTCATCTTCCAGCACGAATATCAACCCGGCCCAGTTGGACCGGGTCCATTACGTGGTTTCGCGCCTGAAGGCGCATGGCATTTATTCGGACATCAATCTTCTCGTCGGACGCGAATACCTGACGGGTGACGGCCTCGGCCCGAAAGTGACCGGCATGGACTGGAAAGACACGCACGCGCTCGGTTACTTTTACGATCCGGCGCTGGCCTTGCACAAGGATTATGCGACCAAACTGCTCACACCCACCAATCCCTACACCGGCCTGCCGCTGGCCCGCGACCCGGCGGTGGCCTTGGTCGAGATCATTAACGAAAATGGTCTGATTCTGAAATGGCTCGACGGCGGGCTGGACCGGCTGCCGCAGCGGTATCTCTTCGCCTTGCAGGACCGGTGGAATACGTGGCTCGCGGCGCGCTACACCAACGACGCCGCGATGCTGGCGGCTTGGAACGTCATCAGCCAGCCGCTCGGCACCAACCTCCTGCTCAACGACGCGTTCAGCAACGGGCTGGCTTACTGGAACACTGAGCAGCATTACAACGCCCGGGCCGATTTCTCGCGCACCTTCGATTTCACCAACGGCCAGCCGGCGGCGAAAATCGCCGTCACCAATGCCGACACCACCGGCTGGTACATCCAGTTGAACCAGCCGAATCTCAAGCTGGCGTCCAATCAGGTTTACACGATTTCCTTCTGGGCCAAATCCAGCCCGGCGACCAACGCCGACGTCGCGGTGATGCGCGCCCACGATGACTATATCGCGCTCGGCTATTACCAGTGGCTGAACCTGACGACGAACTGGCAGTTCTACTCCAATTCGTTCCAGGCGTCGGTCACCGAAACCAACGCGCGAGTCAATTTCGGCAGCATGGGAAACGAGCTGGGCACTTTTTGGTTCGCCGATGTGCGGCTGCAAACCGGCGGCCAGATCGGGATGCTGCCGCCCGGTTCCTCGCTGGCCGCGCGCACGGTGACGAACCTCCTGTATTCCGGCGACGGCTTTACCGGCACCCAGGAAGCCCGGCGCGATTGGCTCCGGTTCCTGCGCGATCTCGAATACGCCTATTTCGATGCGATGGTCGGACATGTTCGCACCAATTGCGGCTACACGGGCTTGATTTTCGGCACCATCATGGCTTGCAGCCCCGCCACCGTGCAAAGCCGGCTCGACGTGATTGACGGCCATGCCTATTGGCAGCATCCGCAGTTCCCCGGCGTGCCATGGGATCCGGTGAACTGGTTCCAGCCGAATCTCTCGATGGTCAACACGGTTGGCGACGACAACACGCTTGCCAGCCTGGCCCGCCAGCGGATCAAGGGCAAACCGTTCACCGTCACCGAATACGAGCACCCGGCGCCGAACTATCATGGCGCCGAAAGCCCGCTGCTGCTGGCTGCCTATGCCGGCTTGCAGGATTGGGACGGTCTGTGGCTCTTTGCCTACGGCCCCGGCAATGACATGTCGCCCATGGGATTCGTGCCCAGCTACTTCGAGATCGCGCAGCATCCGACCAAAATGGCGAACCTGCTCCTGGCCGCGAATCTGTTCCGGCGCGGCGACGTCCGGCCCGCCGCGCAGGAAATCACCATGGCGCTCACGCCCGATCGCGAGCTGGACCTCCTGCAAAACACCTGGGCTTGGAACCTGTTCAGCAGCAGCCAGCTCGGCGTGCCGTCCCGCCTCGCTTTTACCAACCGGTTAAGCACCAGCGTGGGCACCAATGCCACCGGCCTCACCACTCCGCCGCCCGCGCCCGCCGGCACCGTGCTGACGAGCGACACGGGCGAATTGCAGTGGGACCTCAGCCGGCCGAACAACGGCCTGGTCACTGCGGACACCGCCCGCACCAAGGCGCTCATCGGCTTCGCCGACAACCGGTCCGTCGCGCTCAACCAGTTGACATTTCAACCTGGAACCACACAATTGGGCTGGTGCACGCTGGGTGCGACGCTGGTCCGCGGCGAGGTCTTCACCAACGATTGCACGGCCATCGTGGTGGCCGGCGGCTGGTGGGAAAACACCGGCCAGGTCTGGACCGACACCAACAAAATCTCGGTTGGCACCCAGTGGGGCCAGGCGCCGGTATTGACCGAGGTGGTCCCATTCACGCTCACCCTGCCCGTGGGCACAAATTACGTCCAGGCCTGGTCGCTGGATGAACGCGGACAGCGTAAGGCGGCGCTATTGCCGGCCGGCAACAGCACGGCCACCACGCTGGCGGTCACCACCGGCGCCGGCTCGATCTGGTACGAATTCGATGTCAGCCGCTGGACGGCCAGCTTCGATCTCTGGCGGTTGCGCTACTTCAACGCGACGCAACTCGCCGACCCAGCCATCAGCAGTGCCGCCGCAAAGCCGGACGGAGACGGCGTCGCAAACCTGTTGAAGTATTATTTCGGGCTGCCCGGCGGAGCCCCGGCGCCAGCCGGTCAACTACCCACCGGCGCATTAATTTCCGTCAGCGACCAGAGTTACCTGGCCATGACCTACTACCACGACAAGCTGGTCAACGACGTGGATTGCATCCCTGAAGTGTCGTCGAACCTGGTCAACTGGGTCTCGGGCCCGACCTGGACGGAGGTTGAGCAGACGGTGGACCAGGGCGTGCGGGAACAAATTACCGTGCGCGACCTCACCCCCGCTGCCGGCGCACAACAGCGTTTCATGCGCCTGCGCTTCCAACCACATTGAGGCCTTGCGGACACGGCAACGGGCGCTCAATAATCGAGCCACAAATCAGGGCGCTTTTCCGGCCACCGGTCATCAAAAAGTCCGCTTTTTGGCCATTTTTGAAGGCCACAAGGTATTCCGCCAAGGGTCGGATTCCACCCCAACTAATGGTATTTTTCTCCAAAAAAACCGCAATTTAGCGTTGTGTGAACCCGGTGTTTTTCGTATTATTTTTGCACCTGAAATTGGACGCCCGGACGCGGGCTTTTTTGAGGAATTTATGCCGAAAAAAAACGAGCCGGATGACGAAAAAAAACAGCCGGCAAACACCAGGTCTTCGGAGAAATACGACGCATCCAAGATTGATAAACTGGAGGGATTGGAAGCCGTTCGTAAGCGGCCCGGCATGTATATCGGCGACCCGGACGAACGCGGCCTGCATCACAGCGTGTTCGAGGTGCTCGACAACTCGATTGACGAACATCTGGCCGGTCACTGTAACAAGATTGAGGTGACCATCAACGTGGATGGGTCGGTGTCCATCCGCGACGACGGCCGGGGTATTCCGGTGGACATGCACCCGAAATGGAAGATGCCCGCCGTCGAACTCGTGCTGACCAATCTCCACGCGGGCGGTAAATTCGGCCAGGGCGCCTACAAATATTCCGGCGGCCTGCACGGCGTCGGCGCCAAGTGCGTCAATGCCCTCGCCGAGTGGTTCCGCGTCGAGGTCTCGCGCGATGAAAAAGTTTATTCGATGGAATTCGAGCGCGGCAAAACGACCCAGAAACTCGAAGTCATCGGCAAATCCAAAAAGACGGGCACCCTGATCACCTTCAAACCCGACCCGACGATTTTTACCATCACGACCGAGTTCAAATTTGACATCCTGGCCAACCGTCTGCGCGAACTCGCCTTCCTGAATCCCGGCATCGAAATCGTCCTCAAGGACGAGCGCGACGAGAAAACCGAGACGTTTTTCTACCGCGACGGCATCGAGCAGTTCGTCCGCCAGCTCGGCCGGAGCAAGCAGCCGTTGCATCCCAAACCGGTCGCGCTCTCCGGCAAGCGCCAGAGCAAAATTGACGGCAAAGATGAGGACGTGTTTGTGGATTGTGTGCTGCAATACACCGACAGTTACAGCGACCAGATTCTCTGCTTTGCGAACTCCATTCCAAACACGGATGGCGGCACGCACCTGACCGGTTTCCGCTCGGCGCTGACCCGCGCCATCAACCAGTACGCCAAGCAAAACAATTTGCTGAAGGAAAAGGACCCGACGATTTCCGGCGACGACGTGCGCGAAGGCCTGGTCTGCGTGCTCAGCGTGAAACTGCCCAACCCCCGCTTCGAGTCCCAGACCAAGGTGAAGCTGGTGAACACGGAAATCGACGGCATCGTTTCCTCCATCGTGTATGACGGCCTCATGACGCATTTCGACGCCAACCCGGGCGTGGCCAAGCGAATCGTTGAGAAAGGTCTGCTGGCCGCGCGGGCGCGCGAGGCGGCCCGCAAGGCGCGTGAGACAGTCCGCAAAGGCGCGCTGACCGGCGGCGGCCTGCCCGGCAAACTCGCCGATTGCTCCGACCGGGACCCGGCCAACACCGAGCTGTTCATCGTCGAGGGCGACTCAGCCGGCGGCTCGGCCAAGCAGGGCCGTGACCGAAAATTCCAGGCCATCCTGCCCATCCGCGGCAAACTCATCAACGTGGAGAAGGCGCGCCTAGACAAGGTGCTCCAGAACAACGAAATCCGCACCATGATCACCGCCGTCGGCACCGGCATCGGCGACGGCGAAGGCGAGGGCGCGTTTACGATCGAGAAGCTGCGCTACCACAAGGTGATCATCATGACCGATGCCGACGTGGACGGCTCGCACATCCGCACGCTGTTGCTCACGTTCTTCTACCGGCAGATGCCGGCGCTGATCAAGAGCGGCTTCGTATATATCGCCCAACCGCCGCTGTATCAGATCGCGCGAAAAAAACGCGTGGAATACGTGGACGACGACGCGCGGATGAACAAGATTCTGATTGAGCTCGGCACCGAAGAAGTCCGTTTGAAGAATTTGTCCGACAAGAAGGAGCTGTCGGAGAAGCAGCTGGCGGAAATCCTGGAGCTGCTGGAATCACTCGACAAGTACGCCAATGCCCTGAAACGCCACGGCGGCGACTTCGCCGAGTATGTCGAGCATCGCCAGAAGAAGACCGGCGACCTGCCGAAGCATCTGGTCAAGGTCCGCGAGGGCAATGATGAAACGGTCCTTTATTTCCACACCGAGGAGGAGCTGGCGCATTTTGGCAACAAGAATCCCGACTTAAAGCTGTTCGGCGGCGACGACGAAGGCGATACGACGACCATCGAGAAGAAAAACGGATCGACCCGGCGCGCGGCGCACGTCGAGTTGCACGAAAGCAAGGCCATCGTCGAACTGCTCGGCAAGCTGGCCAAGAAAGGCTTCAGCGTCGAGCACTATGCCGGGCAGGACGAACCGCTGTTCGAGTTGCGGGAGGGCGAGGGCGAGCGGGAGACGGTCAAGCCGCTGTTTTCCATCCCGGAAATCCTGGCGGCGGTCAAGGAAGTCGGCCGGCGCGGCCTGTCCATCAAGCGCTTCAAAGGTCTCGGGGAAATGAACGCGCGGGAGCTGTTTGAAACCACGATGGATCCGACCAAGCGCAAGCTGCTGCGCGTGGACCTCACCGATGCCGTCGAAGCCGAGGAGATGTTCACCAAACTGATGGGCGAGGAAGTCGAACCCCGCCGCCAGTTCATCGAGGACAACGCGCTGAACGTCAGGAATCTCGACATTTGATTTGAATTGTTCGGGTACGCCCTCACCCCGGCCCTCTCTCATCGGATGGGAGAGGGTGGCCGAAGGCCGGGTGAGAGTCATCGTGTGCGTTTGTGAAATTCGTGATTTGATATGGCTGAAAAGAAAGATCCAAATGATTTGCCGGTGATCAACACGCCCTTGTTTGCCGCGGGGGAGAAAATCGCCAAGGTCAACGTCGCCGAGGAAATCAAGAATTCATTCCTCGATTACTCGATGTCCGTGATCATCTCCCGCGCCCTGCCGGACGCCCGCGACGGCCTTAAGCCTTCGCAGCGCCGCATTTTGCTGGCGATGCATGATCTCTCGCTGTTTCCCAACCGTCAGCACCGCAAGTGCGCCAAGATTTGCGGCGATACCAGCGGCAATTATCATCCCCACGGCGAAGCGGTGATTTATCCGACGCTGGTCCACATGGCCCAGCCCTGGGCCATGCGCGAGCGGCTCGTGGACGGCCAGGGCAACTTCGGCTCCGTCGAAGGCGACCCGCCCGCCGCCATGCGTTACACCGAGGCGCGCATGACCCATCTCGGCGCGGCGCTGATGGAGGACATGGACCAGGACACGGTGGATTTCGTCCCCAACTACGACGAGACCCGCACCGAGCCGACCGTTTTTCCCGCCGCTTTTCCGAACCTGCTCGTCAATGGCGGCACGGGCATCGCCGTCGGCATGGCCACCAACATCCCGCCGCACAATCTCGGTGAAATCGTTGACGGCATCTGTGCGCAGATTGACGATCCGAACATCAGCATCAAGAGCCTGATGAAGCTCGTCAAAGGCCCGGATTTCCCGACCGGCTGCATGGTCTGCGGGCTGGAGGTCATCAAGGAATACTTCACCGGCGGCCGCGGCAGCGTCAAGGTGCGCGGCAAGGTCGGCGTCGAACAGCTTAAGGGCGGCAAGGAACAGATCGTCATCACGGAAATCCCCTACAACGTCAATCGCGCCCTGCTCGTCGAACGCATTGCCGAATTGGTCAACGAAAAGGTCCAGGGTTTCGGCGATATCACGGCCATCCGGGATGAATCGGACGAAAACACCCGCGTGGTCATCGAGCTGAAACGCGACGCCATCGCCAAAGTCGTCATCAACAACCTGTACAAGCAGACCGCGCTGGAAACGAGTTTCGCGGTCAACATGCTGGCTATTGACCACGGCCGGCCCAAGACGCTCGGGCTCAAGGAACTGATTAGCTGCTACATCGAGCATCGGCGCGAGGTCGTTCTGCGCCGGACGCGGTTCCAGTTGAAAAAGGCCGAGGAGCGCGCGGAAATCCTGGAAGGCTATCTGTGCGCCCTGTCCAACCTCGACGATTTCATCAAAATCATCCGCGGCAGCAAAACCCGCGAGGAAGCCAAGGTCAAATTGCTCGCGTTCGAGTGGACGCAAAAGCAGGTCGAGCGCTGGGGCATTCTTATCCGCAACGAAGAGCGCCTCACCAAGGGCCGCTACGCCCTGACCGAACGGCAGGTGGACGCGATCCTGGAACTGCGGCTCTATCAGTTGACCGGCCTGGAAATTGACAAGGTTGAAAGCGAATACAAGGAACTGCTCGCACGCATCAAGGATTTGCTGGATATCCTGGCCAAGGAAGCCCGAGTGCTGGCCATCATCAAGACCGAATTGAAGGCCATCAAGGAAAAATACGCCACGCCGCGCCTGACCGACCTCGTGCCGGACGAGGGCGAAATCAACATCGAAGATCTGATCGCCAACGAGGGCGTCATCATCACGCTCACGCACAACGGCCTCATCAAGCGCACGAACATCAGCTCCTACCGCGCCCAGCGCCGCGGCGGCAAGGGCGTCATCGGCATGATCACCAAGGAAGGCGCCACGGATGAGGACCGCGATTTCATCGAGCACCTGTTCACCGCCAGCACGCATGATTACCTGATGTTCTTCACGAACACCGGGCGCGTCTACGTCGAGCGCGTGCACGAGATTCCCGACATGGGCCGCGCCGCCAAGGGCCGGAGCATCGCCAACCTGCTCGAGCTCAAAACCGGCGAAACCATCGCGGCGCTCATCCGCGTGCTGTCCAAGACGAATGCGAACAAGGAAGACGTGACGTGGGAGCAGCCCGGCTTTGTTTTCTTCACCACCAAGCAGGGCACGGTCAAAAAGACCGCGTTGGCCGATTTCGCGAACGTCCGCAAGGGCGGCATCATCGCCATCGGCATCGATCCCGGCGACGTGTTGATTGAAGTGAAACTGACGACCGGCCACAACGAGGTCGTGCTCATCACCCGCGACGGCATGAGCATCCGCTTCAACGAGGAAGACGCCCGGCCGATGGGCCGGCCCGCCACCGGCGTGCGCGGCATCAACCTGTCGAAAGGCGACGAGGTCGTCGCGCTGGCCATAGTGGTACCGGACGCTAAATTGCTGGTCGCCGGCGAAAACGGCATTGGCAAGCGGACGGATTTCGAGGAATACCGCGTCCAGTCCCGCGGCGGCAAGGGCATCATCACCATGAAGACCACCGAAAAGACCGGCGGCGTGGTGGGCGCGTTGACCGTACGCGACGCGGACGAAATCATGCTCATCACCGTGAAAGGCCAGATGGTGCGGACGTTTGTGAAGGACATCCGCGAAGCCGGACGCAACACGCAGGGCGTGAAGCTCATCGAGTTGGATTCCGGCGACAAGCTGCAAGCCATTGCCCCGGTCATCGGCGAGGACAAGGAAGACGCTGCCGGAGACGAGCCGGCCAAATCGTAATTCCCAGCGCCTCCCCCTGCGGAAGTCCTGCCCCAGGGTTTTCCGGTTTGGGCGGCCGACGGAATGGCTCCATGACAAAACGCATTTTCCAGTGGTTGGGTCCGGTCATTTTGGCCGCGTCCAGTCATGCCGCCGACACCAATGCCATCGCCGAGGCTTCGACGAACCAGCCGGCATTGCCGGTCAGCCCCTCCGGGGCGACGCCGACCAGCGCCGACACCGCCACCAACTCCCGGCTGGCGGCCGTGATCGCAACGAACCAACCGGTCTGGGAAAGCAGCTTTGCCGGCGGTTTTACGCTCACCAAGGGAAACAGCGACACGCTGTTGACGACGGCCGCCTTCCGGACCCGCGTGAAAACGCCGGTCTTCGAATTCGGTTTCGGCCTGGACGGTTCGTACGGGGAAAGCGATTCGGTCAAGAACAACGAAACGCTTCATGGAATCACCCAATACAATCACTTGTTCAGCGACCACTGGTATGGCTACTTGAACGCCGAAGGCTTGCACGACGGCATTGCTGATTTGCAGTATCGTTTCACCGTTGGCCCCGGCGCCGGCTATTATTTTCTCAAGCGCACAAACGTCACCCTCGCCGCCGAATTCGGCCCCAGCCTGATTTTCCAGCGGCTCGGCGGCACGGACACCACTTACGCCTCCCTGCGCTGGGCGGAACGGTTTGAACAAAAGCTGAAAAGCGGGGCCCGCGTCTGGGAAAAAGCCGAGATCCTGCCCCAAGTGAACAAGCTGGAAAATTATCTGGTCAACGCCGAAATGGGCGCCGAAGCCACGCTCACCAAAAGCCTGAGCCTCCGCGTCACGCTGCTGGACAACTTTGTCCACCAGCCCGCCCCCGACCGCAAAAACAACGACGTGAAGCTTATCAGCGGTCTGGTTTACAAGTTCTAACCGCATTCAACCAATGCGATGGCCGGGGGCCGGGACGCCGCGCGGCAGCATCCGGTTGGCGCGGCGCGCCGCCCTGCCGCCCGGGCGGTTACCCGATTTCCAAAAACCTCTCGCCCGGGAAGGTACCGAGACCAACTGCGCGTCGGGAATTATCCGGAATTGGTTTGACAAAGGTCTGGCCAAGGCCAACTTTTTCCCCGACCGAAGCGTTAACCATTTAACCGCACAGGGAAAAAACCGTTTCGTATGTCCAGGCTCGTCGTTATTACTGAGGGATTGACCGGTTTGTCGCATGAACTGGGCGCGCACTGGGTCACGATCGGGCGCGGCGACAACAACAACTTCCAAATCGTCGAAACCTCCATCTCCAGCCAGCATTGCGAAGTGCTGCTGCACGGCAACGAACTGGTCGTGCGCGATCTGCGTTCCACCAACGGCACCTTCGTCGGCGGCAAAATGATTACCGAAGCGGTCCTGACCCCCGGCCAGAGCTTGCGCGTGGGCCAGGTGGAGTTGCGCCTCGAAATTTCCGACCCCGCCGCGGCGGCGACGCGGAAGCAACCGTTGGCACCGACGGAAGGTTCCCCCCCGGCCGCCGGCCCGGTGCGCGTCGGCCACAAAACCTACCGGGTGCTGTTCGTGGACGACAGCATGGCGTTTCTGGAGATGATCACGGACCTGTTTGGCGGTCGCGCGGCGGAAGGCTGGGAAATCCACACTGCCCCGTCCGCCGACAAGGCCCTGGCCATCCTGCAGCAAAAGCTGATCGACATGGTCGTGCTGGACATTGGCATGCCGCTGCTGGACGGCGCCCAGTTGCTCGGCATCATTCACCAGCGCTATCCCAACATCAAAAAGGTCGTGTTGACCGGCGCCATTGACGACAGCCGCCGCGCGACCTGCCTGGCCAACGGGGCGGAACTGTTCCTCGTCAAGCCGGGCACCGACGATGGCTGGACACTCATCTTCAACATGCTGACCAGCCTGGTGCGATGGGAGGATCACGATGCGTATTCCGGCGTGCTGGGTGAAATCGGACTGCCGAGCATCATCCAGATGGAATGCATGGAAGGCAAATCCTCGATTTTGGAGGTCCGGAACCCGCAGACTTCGGGGGAGGTTTACATCGAATCGGGCAATATCATTCATGCCGAAACGGGCAAGCTGATTGGCGCCAAAGCCCTGCATCAGTTGCTGGCGCTCAATACCGGCGAGTTCCGCCTGATCCCGTTCCGCGAGCCGCCCCAGCGGTCATTGCAGGGCCCGTGGGATGCGCTGCTGGCGGAAGCCGCCCGGTTGCAGGAGGAGGAAAAACCGGCCGGCGATGAGGACGAAACCATCCTGATCACCCGAAAAAAGCCGCCGGCGCAACCGCCTCCGGCCATTCCACCCGCGCCCGCGCCCGAGGCCAAAACCCCGCCGGCTCAACCCGCCCAGCCGGCCGCGACCCCCGAGGTCAAAGCCTCACCGCCCAAACCGGCGCCGACCAAGCCGGCCAAACCTCCGCCTCCCCGGTTCTCTTCCGGAATGAATTTTGTCACGCTGGAGGAAATCATCGAAGCGGACACCGCCGTGGTTCCCGCCCCGGACAAGAATGGGCAGCCACCCGGCGATTCCAAGCAAGCGCCCGAGAAAAAATAACCGGCGGCTTCTCCCGTTCAAGGCGCCAGCCGCTCCAATTTCCAGAAATCGTCCGGCTGCCGGGTGTAGCAAAAGCGGTCGTGCAGCCGGCTGGGCCGGCCCTGCCAGAATTCAATCCGCTCCGGCTTCAACACGTATCCGCCCCAGTTCGGCGGCCGGGGCACGTCGCCGGGAAATTTCGCCGCCATCTCGTTCCACCGTGCGTCCAGCGCCGCCCGATCCGGAACCGCCTCACTCTGGTTGGAAGCCCAGGCCGCCAGCCGGCTGCCGCGCGGACGGCTTTTGAAATAGGCCTCCGATTCCGCGACCGGTAATTTGGCGATCGTTCCCGCCACACAGACCTGCCGTTCCAGGTCCGCCCAGAAAAATGTCAGCGCGGCGTTGGGATTTTCCGCCAGCTCGCGCCCTTTGCGGCTGTCATAGTTCGTGTAAAAGACAAAGCCCCGTTCATCCACGCCCTTGAGCAGGACCGTGCGAGTGGAGGGCCGGCCGGAAGCGTCCACCGTAGCCAGGGTCATTGCATTCACGTCAATCGGGGGATGCCCGAGCAGGGCATGCCAGAACTTGTAGAGCGCGATGCCGATTTTCCGCCACCGGCTGCCGCCGGACGCCTGGCCAAACCAACGGTTGAACTGCGCCACCGGATTCGCGTCCAAATCCGCGCGGTCCAACCCGTCCAGCGAATATTCCCGCCTGATGTCTGGCAAAGCCATGATTCACGGGCACCTTACAACGATCGTGCCGCCCGTGTCCACGATTACCCGATTCTCTCCAGCCGGTTTGCTAATAGAATTGAATGGACTTTTGACGTTTTTTCACGACCCTGTTCCCACCATGTTTTCGCTCCAAATGCTTTTCGGAAAGGCCGACCGGTTTTATCAACTGCTGGAAGACGCCGCGACGGAGGCCCATGAAAGCGTCCGGCTGGTCATCGAAATGATCAAGGCCCCGGGTTCGGCGAAAAGCCTTGACGATCTGGTGCTCAGCCGGCGGAAGGAGAAAAAGATCGGCGAACAAATCACCGCCGAGCTGGTGAAGACGTTCGTCACCGGGCTGGAACGGGAGGACATCGAGGCGCTGGCCCTGGCGCTACGCAAAATTCCCAAAACCATCGAAAAGATGGCGGAACGTATCAACGTAGGCCAGCAGCATATCCACGACGTGGATTTTAACCGACAGATTGAAATCCTGGAGCAGGCCACTGACGTGGTGCTGGCCATGGTCAGACAGTTGCGCGATATGCGGCATCTGGAGAAAATCCACGAGTTGAACGGCAAGTTGCAGTACCTCGAAAACGAAGCGGACCAGTTGATGACCGACCTGCTGAAGGAGCTTTACAGCGGGCGTTACGACGCCATCAAAGCCATGGTCATCCGCGATCTTTTTGAATTGATGGAGAAGGCCATTGACCGCTGCCGCGATGCCGGCAACGTGGTCATGCACGTCGTGCTGAAAAATTCCTGACCAGGCCCGATGACCCTGATCCTCCTCGTCATCCTGGTGGCGCTGGTGTTTGAATACATCAACGGTTTCCATGATACAGCCAATTCCATTGCGACCGTTGTTTCCACCAAGGTGCTTTCGCCCCGGCAAGCCGTGCTGCTGGCGGCCGTCACCAACCTGCTCGGCGCACTTTCGGGCGTGAAAGTGGCTCAGACCGTCGCCTCCGGGCTCGTGGACGCCAAAGTGGTGACGTCCGAAGTGCTTGTCTGCGCGCTGATGGGCGCCATTGTTTGGAACCTGATCACCTGGTGGCTGGGCCTGCCGTCAAGCTCATCGCACGCCCTGGTGGGCGGGCTGTGCGGCGCCTGCCTGGCCGCCGCGCGCAATGACTGGAACGTCCTGGTCTGGTCGGTGCCCAGCCACGAGCACTGGTGGAAAAGCAAGGGGCTGCTCTGGAAAGTCATCGTGCCGATGATTACCTCCCCGGTCTGCGGGCTGGTGTTCGGTTTTCTGCTGATGGGGCTGCTTTACTTTTTGCTGCGCAACTGGCGGCCCGTCACGGTCAACCGAACTTTCGGCAAACTCCAGTTGTTCAGTGCCACCTACATGGGGCTCAGTCATGGTACCAACGACGCGCAAAAGACCATGGGCATCATCGCGCTCGCATTGGTCGCGGCCACGAGTGGAGGCGCTTTTGATTCGCTGCCCGGCTGGCTTAATTTTCTTAAAACTCCGACGCCGGCAGCCGGCCAGTCGTTGGAAATTGCCGTGTGGATCAAAGTCCTCTGCGCTCTGACGATGTGCGCCGGCACGGCGGCGGGCGGCTGGCGTATCATCAAGACGCTCGGGCATAAAATGGTCCGCTTGCACCCGGTGCACGGGTTTGCGGCGGAGACGACGGCGGCGAGTATCCTTTTCACAGCGGCATCGTTTGGCATGCCGGTTTCGACGACCCACGCCATTTCCACGTCCATCATGGGGGTTGGCTGCGCGAAGGGGCTGAATTACCTCAAGCTGGAGGTGGTCGAACGCATCGTCTGGGCATGGATCATGACCCTTCCCGCCAGCGCCGGCGTGGCGTACCTGCTGGTCAAAGTGGCTCAGGCCGGCGGCTGGATTCCATGATTTCGCCTGGGCGCCGATATCTTGCGGGCAAATTAGTCTGTTTCAAAATTCTGTAAAATCCGGCGGGACGCCGGCGCTCCTAAGTTGGCTTTCCCAGCGTCGCGGCGTATTGGCGGGTCAGGGCCGCGAGTTCTGCGCAAACTTTCGACTGGCGCGGATCATCAGCCAGGTTCTTCATTTCAAAGGGATCGCCGTGCGCGTCCAGCAGCATCGCGCCGTTCTTTCCCTCCGGACCGTATTCGGCGTAGCGCCATTTTTCCGTGCGCACGGCCACGCCATGCAAGGTTGACCCGTCTTCGCTCCAGACGCTGTAGGCCGGCCGGTCCCAGGCAGCCTGAGGATCGTTCAGCAGCGGCACGAGGCTATGGCCTTCGAGCCCCGCCGGTTGCGGCAAGCCGCATAACTCGACCAGCGTCGGATAAATGTCCAGGGATTGCACAATGCGAAAACAGGATTGGCCGTTCCCTTTGACACCAGGAACCGCCATGATCATTGGGACCCGCGTGCCCATCTCGAACAGCGACCCGGCCTTGGACCATTTCCCCTTCTCGCCGAGCTGATAGCCGTGATCAGCCGCGAACACGATGATGGTGTTGTCGCGCAAACCAAGCCGGTCGAGCTCGGACACCACGCGACCGAGGTTCCAGTCCACCCAGGAAATTGAAGCGAGGTAGGCCCGGATGACTTCCCGGGCTTCGTCCTCGCTCGCGCCGCGCCCGATGAACAGGTCGGCGTTGCGCTTGCGGATGGCCGCGCTCGGGAAACCCGGCGGGACCGTTGGCCACGCCGCGAAATCGGGTGTCAGTCTGATTTGTTTCGGGTCGTACAAGTCGAAGAACCGCTGCGGCGCGGTAGGGGGGCTGTGCGGCTTGACAAAGCCGCAGGCGATGAAAAACGGGCGGTCCTTGAACCGCCGCAGGTTTTCAATGGTGCGATCCGCGGTCCGGTAATCACCGTGGCCTTCCCCGTTGCCGTCCAAAATGACGATCCGGTCGGAATACGTCGCCCGCTGGTTGTCCGCCGGCAGCGGCGGCAGCACCCCGTCCGGCTGCGGGATTTGCACCCGGGGGATGGGTTTGGTCTTGCCGACCGGCGGACCGCTGCCGTCATCGGTTGGACCGCCGCTGTCGCTGGTTTCGCCCCAGGACTTCGCGTCGTCAATGCCGCCATGAAAAATCTTGCCGGCGCGGACGGACACGTAGCCGTTTTCCTTGAACCACTGCGGCAGGGTGATCCAATCCGGATGCGCCACGCGAAAGTCGGTGCGATTGCCGAGCACGCGGGTCCGGGTCGGCGGCCGGCCGGTCAGCAGCGAGGCGCGCGAGGGGTTGCAGAGCGGAAATTGGCAGTAATTCCGGTCAAACCGGACGCCGGACTTGGCCAGCGCGTCGAGATTGGGAGTGAGCGCGTGGAACATGCTGCCGTAACAGCCGAGCTCCACGCGCATGTCATCGGACATCAAGAAGAGAACATTGAACTTGCGGCAGGAAGCCGGGGCGCTTTGTGAAAGCACCAGGTTGGGCAGGGAAACGGCTGCCGCCGTGCCGGCGACCTGCCCCAGAAATTTTCGGCGCGTGATTGGGCTCATGTTCTTGATCGGTTTGTAAGCAAACTAGCACGCAGGCCGGATTGAGGGAAAAGGAAATTTCTATTGTTTCCATCCGGCAGGCACTAGACCATCCCACCTACAGCTTAAGGCAATGCGGATTCGGGCAACGGTGGTAATCAGATTGTCGATTTCTCCGGCTTCGATCCGCCGGAGGGTGCGTGCATTGATGTCAGCCAATTCCGCAAACTGCTCTTGGGACATCGCCAGTGAAGAACGGATGCGTCGGATGTTGTCTCCAAGTTTCCGAAGCTCGGCCGACAATTTGGATTTAGACACGCTCCATTAACTGAAAATTTTGATGTTACCTTAAAGGGCGTAACACGCCCTAATTTTACCGAACTCAATATTTAGAGATTATGAAAACGATTCTTCCTATCCTTGCCCTTGGGTTCTCTTGCTGCTTCAGTGCCCTCGGCGCGACGTATTTTTTGAATTCCATGCCCGCTCCATTCCCGGTTGATCCTTACGACGGAAGTCTGCCGGTTATCACGCTGAACGCTTCAAACCAGGTTTATCTCGTTGAAGATACTCCTGAAGATTATGCAACCTTTCAGGCAAACCAAACGCCGGGCATGAATCTGTCTCTTGGTGCCAACCCAATAAGTGCGGACGAAGGCAGTCCCGCGCCGCAATTTGATACCAGCCAGCTTTATGTAAAATCCATCACGCTTTCCGGCTCGACGTTGCAGTTCGATGTCCGCAATCTGGTGCTCGGAGATGATTATTTGATTTGCCGCAAGAAATCGTTGGATGACAATTTCACAAATTACTGGGTGCCGGAATGGATTTTTACCGCTCCGGCCGTCAACATTGGGCTTTCGATACCCATGCCGACGGATTCTGATGATGGTTTTTATCGCTTCGTGAATTATAGCCAGTACCAAGGGCCGGATTTGACAATCACCGCGCCGGTGGATAATTCGACGAACAGTGGGACGATTCAGGTAAAATGCCTCCTCACCGATATTTTCCAGCCGGTTGCGGTGGAGCTCTACATTGACGGCGCACTTTATAAAAAAGTTTACTCCGGCCAGATCAGTTTCGACGTCGACACAACGAAAATTGGGAATGGATCGCACATTTTTACGGTCGTGCTTTCGTCGCGGATTCCGTATGGTACAAATGCCTTTGAAGCCTCCGCTTCGACTTATCTCGGAAACGTCATCACCTCGAATGCCTTTGCAGCAGTAAACATGCCTCAGGCCTCTACCGCCTCGCTCGGCTCGATTCCATACCAATTTCAATCCACCGAACCCGTGATCTGCAGTTTGGTTATCGCGGACACAAACAACCTGCCATTGCGAACGCTGTGGGCTACCAATGACGCGGCTGGAACTTTTGAAATTGACTGGGACTTGACAAAAGATAACGGTTCGCCGGTGGACGTACCGGGAACCTACTTGATCACGGCAACTGCAAATCCAAAACCAGGTTCCAACTGCCAAGTCCAACCTAATTTTCCCCCGCCGCCGTGGATTCTTCCGAGCAAGCTGACAATTCACAGCGGCCTTCATGCCGGATACACCTCGGCGTTCAGAGCAGAGTTGAAGGATATGGGTGATGACACCCGACAAGAAACTCTGATCAATTACGTCTGCGGTGGGGTTACTGCTGCGTGCACTGTCCATCCCTATGATGGCGATGGTTATCCCAGATTTATGGATCCTGATGCGACCCCTAAAATCTTCCGCAGTGACGGTGACTTACAGAGTTTTTTTGCCATCACCACCAATATGAACCGCTATACCGGCCACATTGTATGGGTTGGGCATGCCAGCTCGTCATCCTTCGGAGCGGGGCTAAATGGTGACACGGTGATAACTGCAGTCATTGGGGAATACGACATCCGAAACGCCTATGGCAATGGCTATAACCCAGCCACAGGGGAGTATTGGTTTGGTGTCGGAGGCAAACGAGGTCGGGTGCGCTATACCGAAATTGATGGTTGTTCCAGTGCCGGCAGAGGGGGCGACATGTGCGTCGCCTTTGGAACGCCCATAAACTTTAACGGCAATCCCAATTTGGAGAAAAGCACGTATTGCGGTTGGCGCGATCTCATTTACCTCCAAGGAAATTGGCCATTTTTCGGCACTCCGGAGAGCCGCCATGTTCAGATGTTGCAGGCTTATTGGAGCGGTTTGGGCATAGACACGCCAACAATCAGCGCGGCTTCACTGGAAGCATTCTACGATGCAGGAGACGATTCTTATGTTCCGCTGTTTGTCATTCAAGGCTCGGGCGGTCTGAAGTGGCAGAATTGATAACGGCATGAAACGCTCGTCACTTTTTTACAGTTTGTTGGTCGGACTTGTCATCTTCGCAGTCGGAGCGTTTTTTATCGCGCGCCTGTATTCACATCCGTCGGCTTTGGCGCGGAAAATTGCGGAAGCCAATTCTGTCGTGGTGACAAATCAAGATGATGGTTTCGGCATCAGCATCGCTGGAGACGATGCCAAAATGATTGTGCAAGCAGTTCGCACTTCTAATAAGACTTTTGTCAAATACGCAGCCGCTCCATTTCTCCGGTTCGATTTTTACAAAGGAACAAATCTTCTGGCATCAGTGGAAACGTGCGGTCGATTTTTCGCGGTGGGGAAAGCCGGGTATCTTGACCATACTGGCACGCTCGATGCCCTAATGAATGAATATCTACAACGACGCCGCGAGCGCGACAGCAAGGGATCGGTTTTGCCAACAAACAACGTCGTCGTTTTCACAAACAGCCCATGAAATACGGGCAATTTCTTCTCGGTGCCAGCATCGGGATTATTTTATTGATCGCGTTTGCTCTTTGGGAACGAGCGCGAAACAACCGGGTTCATCTGTTCTCGCATTTTACCCATGAAGCTTGGCTTTGGACGGGCATGACGGTCTCATCCGAAGGCCCGGTTTATACGATAAATTCTTGGGGAATGCGCGTGGAACATTCCAAATCGTCCATCGAAAAAACCCTGGCAGCGGTGACCAATTTTTTGGAGAAAGTTTCGCATTCGGGCTTGCGGATTTCCATGAGTTGGCCTCTACAAACGCAGGTCCTTGCCGGCAAAAAAACCACCGCTTATGCCTATTCAGACGACACGATGTTTCACGTACATTATGCACCGGATGATCCAGAGGCGGTGCATTACATGCACAAACGAGGCAATGATGAGAACGGATTGCCACGGGACTTCGATGACGTGGTTGCGGCCAGCGAACCGGATTTGAATACGCTCGCTGCGTGGGCGGATCCAACGAAGTATCCGATCCAATCATCGGTTGATGACTTCAAGGCGGACGTAATCGCTTTGCTGAATCAATTGGACGTTGGTGGCTCGGACAGGTATCTGCTTGAAAGTGTCCGGCAGGAACAACTGGGCAAATACAAACTTCCGTTTTACACCTTTATCTTCACCACGAAGTCGAACATGGGCGACGGGGGAAATCAGAACCGAGATGAGATTGACATTACCGTCCGCGTCGGCGGAACGGACTTGCAGAAAGGCGAAGCGGAATTGGTTTATTTTTTCGACGCCGGGTTTGTCTGGCGCAAGTTGGAAGCTCAAGCCCAAAGTGCAAGAAATCCAACCATTCCCGGAATCAAACCTTTAAATCTAGATTAACTCAGCCATTTAATTTACGCAGAATTTGTTCGGTGATGGCTTTTACGGCGGCCTCGGCTTCGGGATCCTTGCCGACACCCGCTTCCTCCTTCGGCGGCACGGCACAGGTGACGCCCGGACGCCATTCGGCATTGTCGCACAGCTCGCATTCCTTGAGGCCGTAACGCGGGTCGGGTATGCCCAGGCTTTGTTTGATCTTCAACAAATCCTGCAGTTGCGGCGCCGTCATGGTCTTGGGCGCCACACCCAGTTGCGACGCGACCAAGATCGTGCGGCAATAGGCTTCGAGGATTTCCATCTTGAAATAGGCGTCCTCGACGTTGTTGTGGCTCCACGAAACGACGCCGTGATTGGCCATGAGGATGACGTTGTGCTTGTCCACCAGGTCGGCAACCAGCTTGCCCATCTCCGGCGTGCCGGGCGTGCGATACGGCGCGATGGCCACGGAGGCAAACACTTCAAATTCCGGAATCATGCACGTCGGCGGCTCGACGCCCGCGACCGCGAAGCCGGTGCTGTAGGGCGGATGACAATGCACCGTCGCCACCGCCTTGGGCTGCTGCTTCATGATCTGCAAATGCATGAGGATTTCGCTGGTGCGTTTCTTGGCGCCGAGCATTTGGTTGCCCTCGAAATCCACCAGGCACATGTCTTCCGGCTTCATGAATCCCTTGCTGACCAGCGTGGGCGTGCAGAGCGCGATGTCGTCGCCGACGCGAATGGCGATGTTGCCGCCGTTGCCGTCCACATAAGCGCGCTGCCAGAGGCGGCGGCCGATGTCGCAGATTTGCAGCTTCAAATTCTGGCAGTAGGCTGAATGGAAGAACGATTCAAGCTCAGACCGGGAACTTCTGGAATTTAACGGCCGCGCGGGCGCGGAAGCGTCGGCATTCGACGCAGCTGGCGCCGCTGGTTTCATTCCCCGAACTTCCAATTCGAGCAGAAAGTCGCGCGCCGACGGCGTGAGGATGGCGTCCGCCGGCAGGTTGCGGACATCCTGCCCGTTGCGGACCATGTTTTCCAGATCCCGGACACTGATGATATTTTTCATTTAAACGGTGAATAGAAAATTTCGTCCACCAGCGCGGCATTGATGGCGTCCACCGGCGTCGGCCGGTCGAACGGCTGGGCGGCTTCGCGGCCTTCTTCGTAACCGATCACCTGCCGCACGGCACCGCCCAAGTCGTCGTAAACCACCAGGCTCGGGTCCCTGCCCAAACTGACTTCGGCCCCGAGCCCGCGCTCGTATTGTTCCCGGCCGAACGGGCTGACAATGAGAAACCGTCCGCCTATCAGCGCCGGCACGCTGCGGCTCAAGGTCACCCGACCGATCACCGTGCCCAGCTTCATACGCGCACCCCCGGCTCCTTCTCGTCCACGACGGCGGTGACCATCCAGCGCACCGGACTTTTGTCATCACCCACGGCCTTGCGCGCAGCCAGACCATCGGATGAAACAATCACCTGCTGATGCAGGCCCGCGCCATGCGCGTCAATCGCCACCATCGGCGAGCCTTCCGGTTCGCCGGCCGCACTCATCGGCTGGCAAAGGACGAGCCGCCAGCCCTCATAGCTCGGGTGCTTGCGGGTCGCGACCACGTTGCCTTCCACTCTGGCTAACAACATAAAATTTCAACCGCGAATTAACACGGATGCGCCCGGATAAAATCCGTTGTCATAACTTGGTGATCCGTGTTTATCCATGTCCATCTGTGGTTAATAGATCCGGAGGTTATCGACCATCACGCAGCGGCGGACGCGCGTGAACGTGCGGGGATTCGTCACCCCTTCGCCGGTCGGCGTGGCAATCGAATAGCTCAAATAGCCCTCACCGCCGAGGCCCAAGCCAGCCATGCACGGGCCGTTCTTGATGAAAAGTGTCGTATCCAGCGCCCGGCCCATGGCCGTCATGTGCTCCACGTCGTGCGAATGGATGATGCTGGTGTGCTTGTAGCCGTGCTCGGCCTCGAGCGCATGCTCGATGCCTTCCTCGACGCTCTTCACCCGCACAATCGGGAGGAACGGCATCATCTGCTCCTCCTCCACAAACGGATGTTTCGCGTCCGTCTCGGCAAACAGCAACTGCGTACCGGCGGGAACATTTACCCCGGCGGCCTTCGCCAGCACGGAAGCGTCCTTGCCGATGAAGTCCTTGTTGACCGAGGCATAAGCGCATCCCCCGCCCTGCCCCGCCGTGAATGTGAAGGCGGCCTTGGTCAGCGCGTCAAGTTGCGCATTCGTCAATCGCACGGCGCCATTCTTTTCCATTTCCGCCATCAGCTTGTCGGCAGTGGTTTCGAGCACGAACACTTCTTTCTCGCCGATGCAGAGCAGGTTGTTGTCGTAGGCTGCGCCCTGAATGATGGCCCGGGCCGCGCGCGTCGGGCAGCAGGTATCGTCCATTACCACCGGCGGATTGCCGGGGCCGGCGCAGATGGCGCGCTTGCCGGTCTGCATCGCCGCCTTCACCACCGCCGGGCCGCCGGTGACCAACAGCAGGCGGACGGCTTCGTGTCTGCAGATGGCGTTGAACGAATCGAGCGTCGGTTTCTCGATCACGCACGCGATATTCTCAATGCCGGTTTCGCGGAAAATCGCCTCGTTGTAGGCGCGCACCGCCGTGGCGGCGCAGCGGGCGGCAGCCGGATGCGCATTGAACACGACGGCGTTGCCGGCGGCGGCGATGTTCACAATATTGCCGCTCATGGTGGGGACCGAATGAGTGCTCGGCGTCACCGCGCCGACGACGCCAAATGGCGTGTATTCCTCCAGCGTGATGCCGTGATCGCCGCTGCGGCCATCCGGCCGCAGCCAGTCCACGCCCGGAACCAGCTTGATAATTTTGAGCTTTTCGATCTTGTGGTCGAGGCGGCCGATTTTCGTCTCGTCGAGTTCCAGTTTGCCCCAGGCCTCGGCGTTTTTCTCGGCGAGCGTCTTGACGATCTCCTCAATCTTGCGGCGCGCGGCCACGCCCTTTTCCTGCAATTGCAGGTAGGCTTCCTGCGCGGCGGCACAGGCCTCGCTGGCATCCTGAAAGACCCCAAACTTGCCACGCAAGGCAGAGGTGGGACGCGCCCTGCTCTCAGCCGCGCCGCAGGATGCGTTTGCCGGTGGAGGCGCCGGCGGGGCAGGCTTTGCCGGGACCGGGGCCGGGGCCCCGCCCAGCTTTGCCATCACTTCAGCGACGACATCGTGGATCAAAGTCTCGTTCACCGCACTCATGGGTTACTCAAGCTTCACGCTGAATTTTTTGCACTGAAAATCACCTTGCCCAGCACGTCCACGGTATCGACGATACCGATGATGACCGCGTCCACCGGCGCATCTTTCAGGCTGGGTGCGAGCCGGGCGGAACTACCTTGGGTAAACAGCACCATTTCGCCCACGCCCGCCCCGACGCTGTCCACGGCGACAATGGTGTTCACGCCGGGACGAAATTTGGCCGGATCCTTCTCATCCACCAGCTGCGGGCGCAGGAGCAACAGTTTGCGTCCGCCCATGGAGGCGTCCTTCTTGGTGGCGACCACCGCGCCTTCGACTTTGGCGAGGAACATGATTTATTATTGGTTAAATGGTGACTGGTTAAATCGTTTCCCACCCTGCAGCGGACCGATTTAACAATCTAACTCAGTTAACGAGTTACTTCTTTTTGGGCAACACCTGCTCCACGTCGGCGTGCGGGCGGGCGATGACATGCACGCTGACGAGTTCGCCCTTGATGGCCTTGACGGCCTGGGCGCCTGCGTCCGTGGCGGCTTTCACCGCCGCGACGTCGCCCACGACCACCGCCGTGACGAGCGCGTTGCCGACCTGGGTCATCGGGCCGGCCAGTTCCACATTCGCAGCCTTGAGCATGGCGTCGGTCGCCTCGACAAGGGCGACCAGGCCGCGGGTTTCAATCATTCCTATTGCTTGTTGTGCCATAAATCAGTTGAGTGTTGATGGTTGAGCATTGAGCGTTGTTCAATTTCTTTTGCTTTCGAGAAAGCGCCGGGTCTCGCGCGCGACCACGAGTTCCTCATTCGTGGGGATGACCATGACTTTGACGCGCGCATCGGGAGCGCTGATGACTGCCTCGGTGGCTCGGGCCATCCTGTTCTTCTCCCGGTCCAAGATGATGCCAAGCTGATTGAGGTTGGCGCAAATCGCGGCGCGGACTTCCGCCTGGTTCTCGCCAATGCCGGCCGTGAAAACGATGGCGTCCGCACCGTTGAGTTCCAGAAAATAACCGCCAATCCAATGCCGCGCGCTCGCCACGAAGACCTCAATGGCGAGTCTCGCCCGGGTATCGCCCTTCGCGGCGGCCTCGGTTATTTCGCGGATGTCGTTGGAAATCCCACTCAAACCCTTGAGGCCGGATTCCTTCGTGAGCTGGCGTTGAGCTTCCTGGATCGTGATGCCGAAAGTTTTCACCGCGTAGGGAATCGCTTCGGCATCGAGGTCGCCCACCCGGTTATTTTGCGGCAGACCGGACTGGGGGCTCATGCCCATGCTGCTGCCGATGGCCGCGCCGTTCAGGATACCGGTAATGCTGGAGCTTCCGCCGAGATGGCAGGAAATGACACGCAAGGGCGCCCCGGATATTTTTGATTTCCCACCATCGACGTAAAGCCGGCGGGCGCGGTCGGCGACGTCGCTGCGGCCCAGCAGTTCGGCGCTGCGTTCGGCGATGAATTTATGGCTCGCTCCGTGGAAACTCCAGCGGCGGATGCCGGCGTTGTGCCAGGATTCCGGGACGGCATAGCGCGTCATCGCCTCGGGGGCCCATTGATAAAAGGCCGTTTCAAACAATGCGACGAGCGGTACGGCCGGCATGCGTTGGGCAAAGAGTTTGATACCGGTGATATATGGCGGGTTATGGGCCGGCGCCAAATTGTTGTAAGCCGCCATGGCGCCCAGCACGCGCTCATCCAGTCGCACGCAGCCGGTCACGTCCTTGGCCACGACGGTTTTGAAACCGACTGCCGCCAGGTCGCGTTCGCTGACAATGACTTGGGCGTCCCGCAACTGGCTGAGGCAATCCTCAATCGCCTTGGGATAGTCCGACACCCGCTCGAAGCCGCCCTGGTGCAGCAGGCGTTCGCCGCCGTCCGAGCAATCGAACAGCCGCCACTTGAGCGAGGTCGAACCGATGTTGGCGACGAGAATCTTCATAAACGCGGTGTGCCGAGTCCAGAGTGCGGAATTAATTCGGCGCGGCGTCATTCCGCACTCCGAATTCCGCATTTCGCACTTACTGGAGCCATTTGCCCAGCCCGCTGAGTTCCTCATGCGGGCGCGGGATGACCTGGACGCTCACGACGGCGCCCACCTGGGACGCGGCCGCCGCGCCGGCATCGGTCGCGGCTTTCACCGCCGCCACGTCGCCGCGGAAAAACGCGGTGACGTAACCGCTGCCGATTTTCTCCCAGCCGGTGAAGGCCACGTTCGCCGCCTTGAGCGCGGCGTCGGTCGCTTCCAGCAGGGCGCACAGGCCTTTGCATTCAATCATTCCAACTGCTTGTTGTGGCATAAAAAGTTGTGGGTTGAGAGTTGAAGGTTACTTGCCGGAACTGCCGACGAAGACTTTCAAGACATCTTCGTGCGGCCGGGCGATGATGTGCGAACTGACCAGTTCGCCCACCTTGGCCGCGGCCTTCGCTCCGGCATCCACCGCCGCTTTGATGCTGCCGACATCGCCCTTGGCCAGCACGGTGATGAGGCCGCCGCCGATCGGGATGGTTTTGACCAGGGTTACATTGGCCGCCTTGACCATCGCATCGCTGGCCTCGACGCTGCCGGTGTAGCCCTTGGTTTCGATCATGCCTATTGCTTCGCTCATAATGGATTATGGTTGTGGGTTGTGGGTTGAAATTCAGTTCATTAATTCACAAGGCGTGTCCGGTTGCAGATTGCACGCGTTTCCCTCGTCGGTGTCAATGTGAACTTCCAATTTGAAACTCGGGTCCACCCGGCACAACATCCGGTCCAGCATCAAGCCGCAGAAACCGCCGATCTTCAGTTTCATTTCGTCGCCGTTCTTGACCTCGTAAAATTCCGCGTCCGCGGGGCTCATGTGCACATGGCGCGCGGCGCGAATGACGCCTTCCGGCATTTCGAAAAAGCCGGCCGGCCCCATCAGCATGCAGCCCGGCGTACCCTTGATGTTGCCTGACAGTCGCAAAGGAATATCAAAGCCCAGCGCGATGGCATCGGTATACGCCAGCTCCACCTGGTTGAAATTGCGGCACGGACCGAGGATGCGCAGGTTCGAAATCACGCGGCTGCGCGGGCCGATAAGCGTGAGCGTTTCCCTGGCCGCGAACTGCCCTTCCTGGTAAAGCCACTTGTGAACCTGCAATTGATGTCCCTTGCCGAACAAAATCTCCACCGCTTCCGGCGACAGATGACAATGGCGCGCACTGATGTTTACCACGAGCGGGTTGGGCGCCGCTGCCGCGCGCGGCAGTGGTTTGCCGAGCCGTGAGTAAACGGCCTGACGAACCAAATGCTCAATGACCGCACGGTGCGGTGCTGAAACAGTGGCGCTCATAATGTTATATCGAATTTTACCGATTTTGAAAAAAAGTCAACTATTTTCTTGCAAAATATTTCAATAAGTGTCATTATTCTGACAGAATGACGGCAGAAGAGCGCAGACACCGTATTGAGGCGCATCTGCAAGACGTTGAATTTGCGTCACTTGAAGAACTTTCGCAGCGCGTGGGAGTTTCGGTTTCCACTGTGCGAAGGGATCTTACTGCCTTGGAGGCGGGCGGCAGTTTGAAACGAACGCATGGCGGGGCCCGCATTTTGAATCCCAAGACAGACGAATTCATTTTCTCCACGCGCGATACACACCAACTGGCAGAGAAGGAGGCCATCGGCAAAACCTGTGCCGACCTTATCCAACCGAATCAAAGCGTGATCATCGATGCCGGCACGACTTGTTACCATGTCGCGCGTCACTTGGAAGACAAGCCGGTTCAAATTGTCACCAATTCGTTGCCGGTGGCCAATCTGTTTGCAGGAGCGACGCGGGTGGAATTGGTGGCCAGCGGCGGTGTGATTTACCCGCGGCTGGGCGTTTTGGTCGGACCGCTGGCCGTCGAAACCTTTTCGAAGAAGATCCACGTTGACGTGGCGGTGATGAGCGGCGGCGGCATCACGCTGGAAGGCATCACCAATTCCCACGGCCTTTTGATCGACATTCAGTTGGCGATGATCCGCGCCGCGCACAAGGTGATTTTCTGTCTTGACCACACCAAGTTCGGCCGTCAATCCGTGCTGCCGCTGTGCGGCTTGGACAACGTGGACACCGTCGTGACGGATGACCGGGCGCCGCACGGGCTGGTGGAACAGCTTCGCGCCCGGGAAATCGAAGTGGTCATCGCTCCCGTGATCCAAAACGGCAACGGAGCAAAGCCGTAACGGACAAACGCTTGTGGCCCCGCCTTCGGGCGAAAAGGATAGCCCCCCAACAGCCGCCTTCAGGCGGGACACCGAACAGGTCAACCACAATTCCACCGGCTATCCTCGAACAAGTCGGCGCAATTCGGTCATCACTTGGTCCACGGTGATGTTTCGAATTCCGGTGATCTCTTTGATCACCACCAGCCGTTCACCTTGAGGCCGCCAGATCTCCTCGAGGGTATCCGCCCAAAGGACCACGCAGGGCAAACCCACCGCGGCGGCCAGATGCGTGATGCCGGAATCATGGCCGGCGAACGCCGCACACATGTGAAGCCGTTTCGCCAGTTCCGCCAGCGGCAATGCCTGGGCGATGGTGTGGCGCGCCGGCGGCAGCAGCATCGCCAGCCGTTTTAGGCGGTCACCTTCCGCCTCACCCCCGACCAGCAGTACGCTCCAATCGGTCGTCGCCGTGATTTGTTGAAGCAAATCCGCCCACTTTGTTTCCGGCCAGTTCTTCGCTTCGCTGCCGCTGCCCGGGTGGAGGGCCAATTGGCTGAAGGTTGAAGGGTGAGCGTCGAGGTTCAGACGCGGCACGACGTCAGCATCGAAAATAGCGAGGCGTTCCAATGGTTTCAAATAAACTTGCGTGGCGTGGAGGCGTTCGGTTTCGTCCGGTCGATGCGGCCCGGCAATGAACTGGCCGACGGCGCAGCGGCAGACATTGGTTTTGAAAATTTCGTCCGGGTCGTAAAGATACGAAATCACCAGGTCGAACTCGGAAAAGTAATCCATCCAATCCGGTTCCAGCGCGCCGCCCCGGGCGAAGAAGCCTGCCAGGCTGCGCGCTTCGATCGGCTGCACCCGGTCCACCAGACCGCCGGCCAGCGCCAACTGGGCGATGTGCGGATAGCCGAGCAGTTCCAGATGCGCCTGGGGAAACTGGCGGCGAAGCGCGGCGATCGCCGGCAGAGTGAGAATGAAATCGCCGATGGCGCCGCCGCGAATGACCAGGATCCTGGGCTTAACGGCACTCACATCGTCCGGAACGCCGTCAAACCGAGAAGCAGCACGAACACGGCAAAGGCGAGCCGGATGCCGCTGCCGATCCGAATGCGCTGCTCCGTGGCCGTCGCCCAGTTCAGAAAATCACGCAATTTCCAGGGCGTCACCGTGAACCAGATACCGGCAACCACGAGCAGGTAAGCCCAGAATTGAATCACGTACACCCAGGGCGTCTGGCTGAGGTGCGGGCGCCCGGTATCAACCATCAGCTTCGCGAGCAACAGCATGATGACCGCCAGACCGCGCACGGCCAGAAAATCCCGGACAAAAATGCAGGCCAGAATCCCCACGGCCGCAAATCCGGCGATCATGTAAGGTTTGAAGACGGAAAAATCCGCGATGGGCTCGATGTTGACGTTCCAGATGAAACCGGCGGTGGCCAGCAACATCAATACGACCCCGGCGGGCAGGTTGCGGGGAAACTGGCGCGCCACGGCCGCAAATTGCGCCGGCCGGGTCAGGCCGTAAATCTGCGGTACGCTCACCCCGAGACCGAGCAGGACGGACAAAATGGACAGTTTCATCGGCAACCAGCTAACCATGAACCGGTCCAAAAGAACACAAAAAACGCTGAGTCGATTCATATGGACAAAAAAACTTCTCGGAAATAAAGTCATCGTCATGAAACCGGACCGGCAACTTGGAGCTGGGCGATGTTTCATTGCCCTGACAGTATTTTCATTCCTGATTTCGCTGTCGGCCTGTCAGTCGGAGAAGCCAGCGAATGTGTACACCCCGGAGGATGACTTGGCCGTGGCCCGCAGCGCCCCGGTGCCGACCCCGGCCGAGACCCCCTTTGACGCCAACCCGCCATTGCGGACCGAGTATCTGGACGGCTACCGGGACGGGTATCGCAGCGGCCTGACCGGCAATAATATCCTGTTCCGCAAACCGCTGCCGGGCGTGCCCAATCCCCGCAGCAAAGGCTGGTACGCCGGCAACGATGCCGGATTAAAAGAATATTTCTTACGGAAGAACCGGAGGTGAGAATCACACAATTTGGTATTTCGTCTGCTTTGAAGACATGGAATCGAGCAAAATTATGAAACGGGATGAGCTGCAAAACTACCCGCTGATCATCTGGTGGGCCAATCGTAATGCGTAATGGCACCATTGTCATCGCCGTTGCAGTTCTGTGGCTGGTATTGGCACCAGCTCTTTGCTTCATTTGCTGGCAGGCGGCAGCGCTCGCGGCCCAATTTTTCTTGCGCGGCCAGCGAAAGATGTTGAAGCGACACCTACGCTGGTCTCGCTGAGTGATGATCTCACCAATTCCCTACTTGCTGGCTACTCGTTTTGCGTAACAGCGATTCCGAAGCCGGAGGGGTTACCAGCTTGCGGTTATCTTCTTCTCATTGCGGTTCCGAAGTATGACACCTCAACGGTTAGTCCACTTCCGAATGGGACGTTCCAGTTGAGAGGTGTCTATGAGAACGGCCAAGAGGTTTGGAAACCGGTTGGCTTTTCATCTCAGATGCTGAGAGCGCGCGAACAATTTGTTATCTTTCTGGATTACCAATCAAGACACTCGAATTTGGTAGAGTTCCGCGCGCCACAGTTATGCCGAGAGAAGTAGTTGGTATGCGATTCGCAGCTAAATATGAAGATCGGCTGCACTTCCTTGCAGTCTCACAAATTCACTATCGCCGGATCGACATAGAGCGTAAGGGAACCCGCGCATGTCGTATGTAAATCCTCAGCGCCGTAGGCGCGACATCTTTGTAGAACCGCAGTCAAAAAATCACCAGCCCCGTCGGGGCGACATATTCTGCTCGCTTTATGATGATGCCGCTCCTACGGAGCTTGGTTTCAATCGGAATGATGAACCTACAAAGATGTCAGCCCTACGGGCTTTCAGAAATGTTCTCCATCCTCCATCCTCGCCGTAAATTCAATCCTCGCCCAAAACATGGCGCGGACTCACATCCGCGGCTGCAGATTTATAATGGCAGGGTCGCCGTAGAGCGTGAAGGACCCGGCCCGGTCGATTCGGACGTCCAACAACTGTCCGCGATGGCGTGCGGAACCCTCGAACACCACGATTTTGTTGCAGCGGGTCCGGCCGGTCATCCGCGCCGAATTTTTCTTGCTCGGGCCCTCGACCAGAATCTCCATTTGCCGCCCGACCAGATTTTTATACCGGCGGGCGCCGATTTCATTAATGAGCTTGAGCAGGCGCTGGTTGCGCTCTTCGCGGACCTTTTGCGGAACCTGGCCGGGCATGGTGGCAGCGGGCGTGTCGCGCCTTTGGGAATATTTGAAGATGTACGCCTGGTCGAATTCCACTTCCCGTGCCAGGGCCAGCGTTTGTTCGAAATCGTCCTCGGTCTCGCCGGGAAACCCGACGATGAAGTCGGTCGTGATGCCGATTTCCGGCCGGACGCGGCGCAATTTTTCGATGATGCCGAGGTACCGAGCGCGGGTGTAACCGCGATGCATCAACTTCAAGACCCGATCACTGCCGCTCTGGACGGGCAGATGCGCGCTTTCAACGAGCTTGGGCAGCCGCGCATAGGCCTCAATCAAATCATCGCCGTAACCCTTCGGATGCGGCGAGGTGAACCGGATGCGTTCCAACCCTTCGATGGCGTGGACCGCATCGAGGAGTTGGACGAAAGGAGATTTGACAAAACCCTCACCCCGCCCTTCTCCCATCGGATGGGAGAGGGTGGCCGCAGGCCGGGTGAGGGATTTCGTTCTTCCGTAGCTGGTGACGATCTGGCCGAGCAGGGTGATTTCCTTTACTCCCTGCGTCACCAGCTCGCGGCACTCGGCCACGATGTCGGGAATGCTGCGGCTGCGTTCCTCGCCGCGCGTGTAAGGGACAATGCAGAACGTGCAATACTGGTTGCAACCCTGCATGATGCTCACGAAGGCGGTGACGGATTTTTTGGCGTTACCATTCAATAGATGTTCCCGGATGGTTGCCTCGCTCCCCTGCTCTGCTCCCACATCCACGATTTTATCCCGGCGCTCGGCGATAATGTCATCGAGGTATTCGGCCGCGCGATGGAATTTTTGCGTGCCCAGCACCAGGTCCACGTCCGGCAAACGATCAATGAGTTCCTGGCCGCGGCTTTGCGCCATGCAGCCCAGAAACCCGAGCACGACGTCCGGGCGGGAACGGCGCGTTTCGGCGATGACATTGACCATTTTGTTCAACGCTTTTTGTTCGGCGAAATCCCGCACGCTGCAGGTGTTGAGGAGAATTACATCCGCTTCGGCTTCAGAGGGTGCCAGCGTGTAACCCTTGGCCACAAGCTGGGCGGCGACCGCCTCGCTGTCGCGCTCGTTCATCTGGCAACCATAGGTCTTGAGGAAAACACCCGGCATAATCTTTCAGATGAGCAGGATACGTCACGGCAAGGGGCTTGGAAAGTCGAATATCCCGATGCCACTGAAGGGAAGGCGCCGTGCCCGACAACCGTTCGCTTCCCGATACGCTGCTTCGAGCCGCCCTGGTTTACTCGGCGAGAATTTTTATCACCCGCGACTTTTCGGCGCGTTTGCGCTGGGTTTCGTCGAGGATTTTTTTCCGGAGCCTGAGGTTTTTAGGCGTCGCCTCAACGTATTCATCGGAACCGATGTACTCCAGCGCGCGCTCGAGCGATAGTTTGAGCGGCGGATTCAATTGGATGCCCTTGCCCTCGCCCTGCGACCGCATGTTGGTGAGTTTTTTCGCTTTGCAGGGGTTCACCGGGATGTCGTTGTCGCGCGCATTTTCACCCACGATCATGCCGGCGTAAATGGCGTCGCCCGGCTCGACCATGAGCCGGCCGCGCTCCTGGATCATGTTCAAGGCATAGGCCATGGCCTGGCCGTTTTCCATGCTGACGAGCGAGCCGTTCTTGCGCGCGGCAATTTCGCCACGGTCGGCGCCGTATTCATGAAACAGGTGGCTCATCACGCCCAGACCGCGCGTCTGGTTCACCAGGTCCGTCTCGAACCCAATCAGGCCGCGCATGGGAATCAGCGCCTCGATGGTCACCTGGTCGCCGTGGTGGTTCATGTTGGTGATCTCCGCCTTGCGGCCGGAAAGGTTTTCCATGACGGCGCCCATGAACTCTTGCGGGATTTCGAGGAACATCCGTTCAATCGGCTCCAGCAGGTTGCCCGCCGCGTCCTTTTTGTAGAGCACCTCCGGGCGCGAAACCAAGACTTCATAACCCTCACGCCGCATCTGCTCGACGAGGATGGCGATCTGCATCTCGCCGCGGCCTTCGACCTCGAACACCTTCGGGTCGCTGGTTTGCTTGATGCGCAGGGCGACATTGGTGCGGATCTCCTTTTGCAGCCGCTCCCAGATATGGCGCGCGGTAACGA
>Ga0335069_10000279_pt1 | contig 89415 bp, 95 predicted proteins | sample Lox_Sample_11_FD_206714 | JGI IMG/M metagenome (GOLD analysis project Ga0335069, IMG submission 206714) | Soil microbial communities from Loxahatchee National Wildlife Refuge, Florida, United States - Lox_Sample_1.1 | ecosystem: Environmental > Terrestrial > Soil > Wetlands | place: USA... | reverse complement strand
GTCACCGGGCTCTCTTCGGGGCGAAGTGACCGCCTTGCATCGCCTGTCCGAGCGGGTCCGGAGCCCGTTGCCACCAAATTCGGAGCGGTCCCAGTCCTGTACCGAGAAGGTGTCGAGCGGCTCAATATCCGGCTCATTGCTCGACGAGCTGTTGTCCGCCATCGATGTCTTAAGTGCCGCCTGTAAGGGCTGTGTTGGTCATAATGTGCACGGCGAGCGCGGCTATGTCGGTTGGGCCAACGATGCGCCCGATCGGCAGTGTAGACTCGGCTAACGTCGCATAGTAAGGACCGGGACCGGTGAGAAGAACGTGATCAATCCGAGCCGGCAGCTCGTTGAAGAAGCGCTCCAGTTGAGCGAAGTCGGTAGCATCAAAGGCGCTATGCTGTGCGCCAAGCTCGCTCGCTGCGCGCTGAAGGGCCTCAGGATTGCGAGCGGCGAGCACGAGCTTCGCCCCCTCGTCACGGGCCCGTCGAGCGGTTTCGAGGCCGATGCCGGCGCTACCGCCGATCACAACGACGGTTTGGCCGAGCAGTTGCGGTTCCTGTTGCAGGCGAGAGAAGCCGGTGACGGTGCTCATAATTCCCCCGATGCGGGCCGCTTACTTCGGCAGCTTCGCCCCGCTTGCCTCCGCCACCATGTACGAGGCATACCAGTCTGGCCAGTTTGCGTCCTTTTGTCCGATACGCTTCTCATGATCGTCGTGGGCTGCAGCCGCACGTCGCATTGCGCCAGCCAAGTCACTTGCCGAGTTGAACGAGGTCGCACCGGGGTCAACGAGCCCAGGAAGCCGCGCTGTGACCTCCTGCAGAATCCAGGTGTTGCCGTCAGGATCACCGAACGAGGCCCGGGAACTGTAGCTGCGACGCTCGGGGTCCAGACCGGCGGATACGGCGTTTTCACCAAGATGGAAGAACTCGCTCACCTCAACACCGCGAGCGACCAGCGCATTCCGAGCGACCACAATATCGGAGACAATGAGATACCACTTACCCGAACCGGGTGCGGCCGAGGTTGCAAAACCATCGATTCGGGTTGCGCCTTGGTTCGTCCCGAAATGCACCGAGCACCCGGAACCGGGCGGCGTGAACTGGACGGCTCGTAGTCCGTTAGCGAATCGGAAGTCGCGATCAAGCCGCCATCCTAGTTTCGCGTAGAACTCTTTCGCGCGGTCGACGTCCGATACCGGTATCACGACGACCTCAAGCTTCATGTCTATTGCCGCAACCACCGGTTCGACCGTCTGCTGGGCGATGCTGGTATCTGTCTGACTCATCTTATTCTCTTCTCGAACGATGCTCCTGCTTACTGCACGGTCATTTCCAAACATTCGGCGAAGAGATCGAGTCTTGAGCGGTCTGACTCCTCAGAGGACGGCCGCGCAAACGTTGGGCCACCTCATCTTTTGCGGACCCGATTGAAGTGGAGGTGTTTTGGGAATCCTGCGACACGCCTCCCGGCACGATCGAGATGTCAATCTGTCGAAATCTGGTCTGGTCCGGCGTCGCCCGCTGGTCACGTGGTTCATACTTTAGGACGTGAATTTTGTGGATCCTTGAAGAATCGCACTGGGTGCCGGTGATGCGCTGCCGCTGCTCCCGGGCTGCTGAAGCGGCTCCGCGCAGGCCGTCGGCTAATCTGCCGCCGAGCCTCGCGATGGCTTTCCAGCTTTCCCTCTATCGGAACATCACGGCCGCTGTGTATCCGAGCAAGGCTCCCAAACCCGAGCCGACCACCACGTCGCTCAGGTAGTGCATGCCCAGAACCACGCGCGACGTGGCCACGCTCGCCGCACAGAATACCAGCACCGGCAGTGCTGCCGGATAGTATGTGCCCAGCGATAGCGCCACCGCGAACGCGGTGATGGAGTGGCCCGAGGGAAATGAGAATTGATCGGGCGGCAGCACCGTTGCCCAGCAGTGCGGCTCAATTGCGCACGGGCGCTTCCGGCCAACTGTGCGCTTGAGAACTTTGAAAATGCAGATCCCGCTCGCTACGGCCGATGCCGCCGCCCCCAAGGCTTGCAGACTCGACGCGTCATTCGAAGCAAACACCGCGAGCGCGCAACACCACCACAGCCAGCCATCGCCCGCGCGCGTTGCCGCCAGCATCCACACGCGGAACCATCGCGGCGGCCGCCAGCGATTCATTCGCTGCATGAGGAAGCGATCGGGTCTCGATAGATTCGATGCAGCCCGCGAGAGATTCATAACCCCGCCTCATTGGCACACGCGTCGCCGTACCCAGATGTCCGCGGACGGCAGGTGCGCTCCGCCCAGTGCGACACGAACGCGAACTCGCGTGCCCAATTGGCCAATATGACGATTGGCACCAACGCCATCAGCGGCGCCAGGAAAAGCGTTCTTGAGTTCTCGCGCATCATGTCGGAGCTCAGTGACCACACCGCCCGGGTGAGCTTCCAGTAACCGCCGGATTCTCCGAGGAGCGTGGCCTGTCCCGCCCGCAGTCCATCCATGAATTCTTGCTTGTTGCGAGCACCGGCGACGCGCGTACACGTGCGTCCCAGCGATTCCATCGTGTGCGCATCGCTTCCGCCAATCACCGCTTTTCCCCAGCTCTCCGCCAGTTCCCCGGCGCGCCGGTTGTTCAGCTTCGGAATCTGCCCGTTGAGTGCTTCCATGCCCGGAAACTCGCGCGCGAACAATGCAAAATCCGCCTCCGTGCGGCGGCCGGTCAGGCTCGAGTAAACGTGATTGACGGTGAAGAAAAGCTGCTGCTCCGTGAGGTACGCACAAAGAGCCGGCAGGTCTTTACGGCGCCGCTGAATTTCCGTGTGGTGCCGTTCCTGTATGTCGTAAACGCCGACATGCAGTTCGGTACCGTCTGGGGAAATGGCGGTGACCTCTTCGCTCAGGAAAAAGTCGGAGTGGCGCCGCAACTCTTCCACAGCGTCGATGGAATCGTGATCCGTAACGGTTACCAGATCCATACCCCTCTGTTTCAGGGTCTCATAAAGGGGGCGCGGAGCAGTGTAACTTTCGCGACATACGCGGTCGAGCAACGGCACAGTGCACATACCGGAGTGGCGCGTATGGACGTGCAGATCGCATTGCATACTCCCTTCTTACAGGAGCTTGTGTTTCGGCTTCATTACGTCTTGAAGACATTCTTAACAATAATTGTTTTAAACGCGCGAAAGAGAGTGTGGGAAGGTTAACAATCGGACTGTAAACTCAGGTTAATAATTGGGTTCCAGGTGATGCCGGACATCTACTCCCTTCACCAGGAATAGCGTATCCTCCGCGATGTTGGTGGCATGGTCGGCGATGCGCTCCAGGTGCCTTGACACCAGGATCAGGTCCAGCGCTTGCTGGATCGAATCGGGATCCTCCTGCATGAACGAAATCAGCTCAGCGTAAATGGAATCGCGCAGCCGGTCCACCGTGTCATCGGACAGTAAAACGCTGCGCGCCAATTCCGGCTCGCGTTTCACAAAAGCATCCAGACTCTTGCGCACCATCGATTCTGCCGTGCGCGCCATCTGCGGAATGTCGATCAGGGGCTTCACGGGCGGCCGGTTCATGAGCGCAATGGCGCGCTCCACGATGTTTACCGCCAGGTCGCCCATGCGCTCCAGATCCGTGTTGATCTTGATTGCAGCGGTCAGAAAACGGAGGTCTTTCGCCATCGGCTGCTGTAGGGCCAGAAGCCGCACCGCCAAATCGTCAATTTCGATTTCCAGGTGATTGATGCGGTCTTCGTTTCCAAGAACCTGCTGCGCCAGCGCTTCACTGCGCTCCATGAGCGCCCGCACGCTGTTGTGGATGGCCGATTCAACAAGTGTGCCCATCTCCAGGAGCCGTCCCTGCAGGTCTTCCAGCTCTTCAATAAAATGGCGCACTAAACTTGTCCTCGATGATGGCCCATACGGAGCTCTGCCTCTACGCGGTGCGGGCCGGCCCCACTGCCCGCCGGAAGTCGATCCCTTTTGCAAGAAATATCACATCTTCCGCGATATTGGTGGCGTGGTCCGCGATGCGCTCCAGATTTCGCGCCACAAAAATGAGGTCCACCGCCGCGGGAACCGACGTAGGATCGCGCTGCATGAAATCCACCAACTCGGCGTAGACCTTGTCCCGCAGCGCGTCGACTTCGTTGTCGGCGGGACAAATGCTTTCGGCCAACTCGGCGCTCACCTTGACGAACGCTTCCAGGCTCTTCAGCACCATGTCTTCCACCAGTGCCGCCATCTTCGGGATATCTTCGAGGGGCTTTACTGGCGGCCAGTTGATTAAGGATATGGCGCGCTCCGCGATGTTGACCGCCAAATCGCCCATCCTCTCCAGATCGGTGTTGATCTTGAGAGTTGCGGTCAAGAAGCGCAGGTCTCGCGCCACGGGTTGATTCAGGGCCAGTACACGGGTCGTCCGCGCGTCCACTTCCACCTGCATCTGGTTGATGGTCGGCTCGTCGCGCATCACCGCCTTGGCCAAATCTTTGTCGCGATCCACCAGCGATTGCACACTGCGCCGAATCGAGGACTCGACCAGAGACCCCATGCGCAGCAGCAGTTCGTTTAATTCGTCCAGCTCGAGGCTGAAGTGCCGCAGTGCCATAGTCTCTACCCGAACCGTCCGGTGATGTAATCTTCGGTTTCTTTCGCCGAAGGATTCTTGAATATCACCTCGGTCTGATCGAACTCGATCAGTTTCCCCATCAGGAAGAAGCCCGTTTTATCGGCCACACGCGCGGCCTGCTGCATGTTATGCGTGACGATGACGATCGTGCAGTCGTCCTTCAAAGTGAATAAAAGGTCTTCGATCTTGGCTGTGGCAATGGGGTCGAGAGCCGAACAGGGCTCGTCCAGCAGCAACACTTCCGGGTCGACTGCCAGTGCACGGGCGATGCAAAGACGCTGCTGCTGTCCGCCGGAAAGCGCATGTGCGGATTCCTGTAGTTTATCCTTCACTTCTTCCCAGAGCGCCGCGCGCCGCAGGCTCTTTTCTACGACTTCGCGAATCGAACTCCCCCGCGCCAGCCCGTTCACACGAACGCCATAGGCGATGTTGTCGAAAATAGACTTGGGAAAAGGATTGGGGCGCTGGAACACCATCCCCACGCGCCGCCGGAGATTGGTGACGTCCAACCCCAGTACGTCTTCGCCATCCAGTGTAATGCGGCCGTCAATGCGCGTGTGGCGGATGGTCTCGCTGATCCGGTTTAAAGTCCTTAGAAACGTTGATTTACCGCAACCAGAAGGCCCAATTAAAGCGGTGATCTTGTTGGCGTAGAAATTGAGCGAGACCTCATGCAGCGCCTTGTAGCTGCCGTAGTGGAAACTCAGCCGGTCGGTAGAAAGCTTAATGGTTTCAGCTTGTTTGGGCGCCGAACCGGAGGACGTTAAAGGCTCTTGATTGATCGAACCCACGATAGTTTCAGACTCCGATGTGGTGCTCATTCTGGCAGATCCTCATTTTTACATCATTACGCGGCATGAGAGGCTCGCGCCAGCACCAGCCGGGCAACGACGTTTACGGCCAGTACCAGGGCTAACAGAACAAAGCCCGCGGCCCAGGCCTGCCGGTGCCAGTCGTCATACGGGGAAGTTGCGTATTGATAAATCATTACGGGCAAAGCCGCGGTCGGCTTGTCCCACCCCGAACTCCAGAAATTGTTACCCAGGCTGGTGAACAACAGCGGCGCGGTCTCGCCGGCCACGCGAGCCAGATCCAACAGCATACCCGAAAGAATCCCTTTAAATGCAGCAGGAATCACTACCGTGGCAATGGTCCGGGCTTTGCTGGCGCCGAGCGCCATGGCGCCCTCTCTCAGACTTTGCGGTACGCCCCGTAGAAATTCCTCGGTGGTACGCAAAGCGATCGGCACCATCATGACGCCCAGCGCCAGGCCGCCCGCCAGCGTCGAAAAATGATGCATCGGCCGGACTAAAACGGAATAGGCGAAGATCCCGATCACGATGGATGGCACGCCATTTAGCAGGTCCGTCATGTACCGCACCATGGATGGAAACGGCCCTGTCCCGAACTCCGCCAAATAGACGCCGCCCAGAAAACCGAAGGGAACTCCGATTAAAGTGGCCAGCAGCAAGAGTTTCCCGCTGCCCACAATCGCATTTGCCATGCCGCCACCGGATTCCCCAATGGGCACCGGGAGTTTGGTGAAGAAATCGATACTCAAATACCGGGCACCGTTCCAGAACAAATACCCAAGAATGATGAATAAGACCCCTACAATGAATACGGTGCAGACACCGGTCAGGCTGAGCATTAACGCGTTCACGATTTTGCGGCGTGGGCTTAGCATGGTTTCACTTCGCGACTTTCGCACCGGTAGTGAGGATGAGAAGCCTGGCTAAGCCATTGATAATGATGGTGATGGCGAACAGTACCAAACCCAGTTCAATGAGCGCGCTTACATATAGGTCGCTCGTGGCCTCGGTAAATTGATTGGCGATGACGGAGGCGATGGAGTCTCCGGGCGCCAATAGCGACGCTTGCACCTTGGGGACGTTGCCAACAACCATCGTAACGGCCATGGTCTCTCCCAGGGCCCGTGCCAGGGCGAGAAAAATCGATCCGTAGATGCCTCTTTTTGCATAGGGAACAACGACTTGCGAGGTGGTCTCCCATTTCGTCGCGCCAAGCGATAGAGCCGCTTCACGCTGATCCACCGGTACCGCTAGAAGCACCTCGCGCGACACGGAGATGATAAACGGCACGATCATAATAGAAAGCACAATGCTGGCGGAAAACAGGCTCACACCGTAGAACGCGCCGGAGAAAATCGGCAGGAATCCCAGCGTGCTCTTCAAAAGGGGCACTACGGTCTTTTCGAGAACCGGGACCAAGAGAAAAATTCCCAGTAGACCATAGATGACGCTAGGGACAGCGGCCAGTAGTTCGATCAAGAAAGTCAGCGTGTCCGAGATGCTGGGGAGAGCCATCTCGGACAGGAATATGGCGGCACCCAGACCGATCGGAACCGAAATGAACAGAGCAACCGTCGCCGTCACGACGGTTCCGAACATGAACGGAACAGCCCCGTAGATTTCCCGTGCCGGGTCCCAGGTGCTGGTGAAGATGAAATCCCATCCGAATTGATGACGGGACAGGTTGGCACCGATCCAGAGCTGGTATACCAGCAGGCAGGTGACCAGAAAGATACTGGCAGCGCAGACCAGCGTCAGCGTGTATGCAAATTCGTCACCCGCCCGGAACCTGGCCGCAATCGAACGAGAACGGGACAACGTAATCGGGGCGGAACTCATTCACGGGTGCTCGCTAGTCTGGGACCTTATTTTACCTCGATGCTGCTACTTACCGTGCACCTTGGCGATGGCTTTCTCCTCTTTAGCTACCACTGGTTTGGGAAGGGGAGCGTATTCCAGCGCTGAGGTGAGCTTTTGGCCGGGACCCAGCATCCATTTCAGGAACCCGGTGATCACGGCGAGTTTCTGCTTGTCCTCGATCTGCTCGGGGATCAGCAGCCAGGTGAAACTGGCGATCGGATAGGCTGACTTGCCGGAGGCGTTGGTGATGGAGACGCGGAAATCGTCGGGCATTTCGACACCAGCAGCCGCAGCGGTGACCGAAGCCAGGTCGGCCTTCAGGAACGTTCCGGAGCTATTGCGCACGCGGCCGAAGGTCATCTTATTCTGCATGGCGTAGATCAGCTCGACGTAGCCAATGGAGTTCGTCGACTGCTTCACTTGTCCCGCGACTCCCTCGTTCTTACTGCCGCCGAGTCCAACGGGCCAGTTCACGGCGGTGCTCTTTCCTACACGCGTCTTCCATTCGTCGCTGACTTTCGACAGATAATCGCACCAGACATAGGTCGTTCCGCTGGCGTCGGAGCGATGTACTACGATGATGTCGGCGCTGGGCAGTTTGACTTTGGGATTGGCCTTAGCAATCGCGGGGTCATCCCACTTTGTGATCTTTCCGAGGAAAATCCCGGAGAGAGCTTCGGGAGTGAAATCCAGCTCCGCGCTAACGCCGGCGATGTTGTAAACCGGGACAACTGCACCCAGCACCGTCGGAAAGTGCAGCACGCCGAATCCGCGCTTATCGTGGAAGGCTTTAAGCTGCTCGTCGGACATGGGACCATCGCTCGCCCCGAAATCCACAGTGCCTTCGGTAACACCGCGGATGCCGCCACCCGATCCGATGCCCTGATAGTTGATCTGGACATCGGATCGGACTTTACGATACTCCTGGAACCACTTCGTATAGATGGGCTCGGGAAACGTAGCGCCCGCGCCCGTGAGTGAGATCTGCGCGACTCCTGGAACAGCCGAGGCAAATATGGTCGCGACAGCCGCGCAGATCGTGAGTCTATTCATCCTAGATCCTCCGCAAAGTAATCAGTGTTAAATACTACTTCGAACTTGAAGACGGCGGCTCACCCGGCAGCGTGTAACGCAAGTTCACGAAGCCCATCGACAAGCTGGCGTTGGACGGTGAAGGGGAAACGGCGAGCCACGGATTCCGCTGCAAATACGAGTACTGGAACATGAGATTCAGAGCGCCCCAACGCGGATCCTTAGCGAGCGTGAAGTTGCTCCCGAACGTGATTTCCTGGATGGTTCTGTTCTGGCCATCGCTCGATATCGGCCCGTAGCCGACGGTCTTGCCGGTACTGTCGATCGCCAGGTTCTTCCCGATGTAGACACCGCCGTAATAGGCATAGAACTGCGCTTTCCGCGTCGTTGCCTCAAACCCACTCACCGTGGAGGCGGAGTGCACCAGGGACAGATTGCCGTTCGCTTGAATGATGAAATCGGGCGCCTGGCCGAAGATGTAGCGTCCAGCACCGTCGCTCCAGAAATTGTTGGTGAGGAGGCGGAAGCCTTTGAACAACTCGAAATTGAGATTGATCGCACCGCCGCCGCCGGCCTTGGTGAACGTCTGGAAAGCCGGAGTGGTCGCGGGATCGGCAATTTTGTTGGTGATCTCTACGCCGGCAAATTCCAGGTGAAATTTCTTCGAAGGATCGACAGCAAACTTGGCGATGATGTCGGGGTGGAGAGCCGCGGCCGAAATCACGCTGCCGCCATTATTGACTTGCGAGCCCAAAATACCGGCGATCGCAGCCGGGGCAACGATGGCGCTGCCGCCGTTGCCACCGCCCACGTAGGGCTCGGAGTTTTCGAGCGCAACGGCGAATGCCGCTTTGTCACCAAGGTGAAGTACGCCGCGGAAGCCGGGAATACGACCCCAAACCAAGCCCGCCTGGTAATTCACATCTATATCTTGTGAGTAGAAGATGTTGCCCGGCAACGGCGAGATGCCCGCGCGGCCCGGCGTCATCAAGCTCCACGACTGGCCGGCCAAGAATTCAAACGGACCGTGCGTGACGTTGACATAAAACAGGCGCAAGCGGAACACGTAAGGGTTGCTGCTCACCGCGAGACCGCCGTTGGGAGGGTTGCCGAGTTGGCCCAAAAAGTCAGACTCCCAATAGCCGAGAACTTTCGTATCCCCGAAGGCTCCGTCGAAACGGGCGCCAATTCGAGAGTTCTGGATGCTCAAACGGGTTTCCGTCAAAGCCCCAGTTTGCACATTCGAGTACGGAATGCTACCGAAATTGGTGCCGATGCCGGAGCCAGGATTGGTGGATCGGGAGACGGCGGTCATATCCATAAAGCCGACCGGCGTGATGCTGGTGTTACCGATGCGCAGTTGCAGCGGCGGGGCGACATTGTCGCTTTGCGCGCTGGAGGACGGCGCTACGGGGGGCAGAGCGGCGGGAGCAACCGGAGGAAGCACCGGCGTGGTGCTCGCTACTTCGCCGAGCGAGGGGACACCCGGTACAGCAGCCGCTTGGGACGACGCCGGCGCGGCAGGCGCTGGACGGCTGGCTTGGATCAATTTTTTCTGTTCCGCCAGGACTTCGCGCAGTTCCTGAATCTGCTTTTGCTGCTCAGCAAGTTCAGATTTCAGCTGGTTGATTTCCTGGCTTTCACTGGCAGGCCGGTTCGCCGGCCCGTCCGCGGCGATCGATTGAAACGTGACCGCTGCGGCAAGAAACAGAATCTGGTTCGTTCGTCGAAATGCTTTAATGTTCATTTTTGTGTGTCCTACCTGGGCAAGCGCATACCTAGCCCGCAGCCCTAGGGCGATGAAGGTTGACATGGCGAAAGCTGAAGGGGCAGCATACCCCGTCAGAGTTAGCCTTTGATGAAACAATGGTTACAAAACGGTTAATTCAAACTACTGCGAGGCAAGACAATACTAAAGATGGTACCTTTGCCTAGCTCACTTTCCACCGTGACACGTCCGCTCATGCGCTCCAGAACATGCTTGACGATAGAGAGCCCGAGGCCGGTGCCTCCCACGGCGCGCGAACGGGCTTTGTCGACGCGGTAAAAGCGCTCGAAAATGCGTGACAGATCTTCGGAGGGGATTCCAATTCCCGTGTCAGCGACGGTGATACGCAGCTGCCGGTCGGGAAGGCCAGTAACTTCAATACGCACTTCTCCGGCGGGGCGATTGAACTTGATCGCGTTATCGATGAGGTTGACGAGAGCCTGCTCGAGCCGGATGCGCGAGCCGGAAACTGTAGCGTCCTCTACACGGTCGCTGATCAGCTGGATACCGCGCACGCGCGCCTCGGATTCAACCGTGCGCAAGGCGCTTTCCAGTACGCTGCGAACGGAGAATTGTTCGGGTTCAGCGGGCTCAGCGCGGCCCGATTCCAGTTCAGAGAGGACCAGCAGGTCGGAGGCGATATTGTTCAGGCGGGCGGCCTGCGCTTTGATGATCTCGACAAAGTTGCGGTTGTTCTGCGGATCTTCCAGCGCGCCTTCGAGCAGCGTTTCGGCGTAACCGCGGATGGCGGCGAGCGGCGTGCGCAGCTCATGTGACACATTGGCGACGAAATCCTTGCGCACGCGTTCGAGGCGCTCCAGGTCGGTAATGTCGTGCAACACTGCGATAGCCCCCCATCGGGACGAGACCGACAAGGGGGCCGCCTGTACCTCGAATGAGTGGCCGTTTGCCGCGGGTAGCAGGAGACGTTGCTTGATGGGCGTTTCCGACACCAACACTTGCGACAGCATGTCGAGCAGGCCTGCATCGCGGACGACCTCGAGCAAGGGTGCGCGCTGCGGCACGGGAACGGGAATCCCGGTGACACGCGCAAAGGATTCGTTGCAAAACGTGATGCGCATCTGCTGATCGACGGCGAGCACACCTTCCACCATGCTGGAGAGGATGGCTTCGCGACGGGCGGACTCGAGGCTCAGGCGATCGAGCGAATCGCGCAACTGCGCGGCCATGCGGTTCAGAGACCGAGCGAGAGCGCCCAGTTCATCGTCAGCGTCGGGCGGAAGGTCCCGAAGCGCGCGGGTCTGGACCAGATGTTCGGCGAACGATTGCAGGTCGCGAATGCGTCCGGTGAAGCGGCGCGAGAACAGATACGCCATGACCATAGCAAGGCCGAGGGCTGCCAGTGAGGTTCCGAACAAGAACCAGCGCACGGCGCCCACGGCAGCATCGCGCTCTTCGAGCGGAACGGCGAGGCGCAAAACGAAACCCAGCGCGTCCTGGCCGGGAACGACCATGGCGAGATAGTAGAAGTCGCGATCGAGCGTGGCGCTGCGCCGGACGGAGAAGCCGACGGAGCGGCTGCGTGCTTGCACGATCTCGGGAAGGCCGGCGACACTTTCGGGCGTATCGATAGCGTGATCGGAATCGGCGCGAACGGAGTCTAGAGAATCGGCGACCGTGATGCGCGCCTGCGCGCGGGCCGACACCTGGCGCGCCCAATTTTCGAGCTGCGCAGGCGGCACACTTGGTACCTCACCGGCCAGGATGCGTGTCTCCGCCGCCAGCCGCTGCTGGACATTGCGTGTCTCGCGGTTCGCGATGTAAGTGGTGAGAAAGGAGTCCAATACCACCAGAGGAACGGCAATTAGGACGAACGCAATGAGGAACAGTTTGCGGAAAAGCGGGCTTTTGAAAACGGCCACGAGTGTCAGCGGCATTTTAGCATCGAAACGGATTTTGGGTTCCAGGTGTCAGGTGCTAGGTGTCAGGTTCATTTTTTCTCGCGCCAGGTTTCCCAATCATGCATGGTGGCATCCACCATGGCAGCCGCGGCGCGATGCAACCAAAGCTTGGGGCGGGCACGCAGATCTTTCACAATGGACTTCGCGGCTTTGCGGGTACCGAGGTGGACATTGGCGGTTTCGAAACCCATGGACTGAAGAAGGCGCGTCTCATCACGCTGCTTGGGCATGGAGGAAAGCTCGACGCGGGAGCAATAAGGGCCGAGACGGCGGACGATCCACTTGGTCCTCCTGTGCACGAAGGGATCGATGGACCGGACGGATCGCTTGAGAGCGTCTTCATAGTACAGTGGAGCCGTGTCGAGACCTTGCGCCCAGGCCGCGGCGGATGGAGCCAGCGCTTTGGCTTCGCGGGCGATTTTGGCGCCGTGGAATTCCGCGATCGCGACGTAACGTTCCCGGCCGAGACTGCCCAACCCAGCGATACGATGCGCCACGTGATAGTGCAAACCTTTGGCAGGGAGGAGCGCCTCGATGGCTTTGCGCGCGCTCGCGGGTACGCGCGTCACCGGATCGAGAGCTTCGATTTTTGCCCAGAAATGCTGCGGGTCGCGAAGGACGCCGGTCATCATGGAGCGCAGCCAGGGGTGATGCTCCTCCAAAACGAAGGCACCGCCGCCGGTGGTGAGACCGTCGAGATAACCAGCGAGGATGGCGTCGCAAGCGTCCTTGGCTTCGATGTCGAGATGAGAGCTCTTGATGGCCATGTGCGCGCTGGCGGCGAGGCGCACGAGATCGACAGTGTACGGGAGGCGCCAGACTTCATCGAAATCGTTGATGCCCCAAACGAGGCGGCCTTCGATGTCGCGCCATGTGCCAAAGTTTTCGACATGGAGATCGCCGACGGCAAGCACGTGGGGACCTTCGACGCAGTCGTGGCAAAGCTCGGGCCACAACTGCATCCAGCGATAGAAAGTCGCGCGAAGGAACGAGAAGGAATCTTCCGCCATGGCGGTGTGTTTACGCGCGAGATCCTCGTCGATTAACCGGATTTTTCTTCCGAGCCACTGCTCGTAGCGTTTCGTGGCTTTAACGATGTTCATTGCCGGCCTGCTTTCTCACAAAGCGCTTCAGATAATGCATCCACCAGATTTCCTGTCCGGCTGCGTCGAACGTGTCCTGCCAGTAAGTATGCAGGGCGCCGATCTTGGCGGCCATGCGGCGCTTCAAGAAGGCAGCGAAAGGTGCGTCAGCGCGGCCGAGTAGTTCCATGGTCGCAGAACAGTCGCTGATCTCGCCCAAGTGAACTTGAATTTCCCGCAACTTTTCGAGCCGCAGATCAAGACCGGGCCCGTAACAGAGGCGGAATAACTCGATCGTGTAGCGGAAACGCTTGGTCTCGAGGCGGAAGCGATGAAGGGTCGCGGGAGACGGCGTGCCCCGCAACAGAATGCGGCCCGCGCGGAAATACTTTCGCGCAAGTCCGGGCAGGCCCGCGACGGCATTTTCTCCGGCGGTTGCGGAACCGTTCCATTCGATGAGTTTCGGTTTTGCCATGGTTACATCAGCCCCAGCCTGGCGCCCCAGCGCCGCGAGAGATCGCGCCGTCCCCAGCGGCCGAGCAGGCGTGTCAGTTCAGCGTGCAACTCGCGGGCTTCTTCACGCCACTTGTTTTGCAAAGGAATGTTCACAGGCAGACCGGATTTTTCAAAAAGCTCGAGAGCGATATCGCGATTGCGAATGGCGCCCGCCACCTGCATGATCTGATGCAACCTCTTCCGAATCTTTTTAGCTTGGCCTTGCGGGAAGAATTGGGCGAAGACCGCGAGGCACTGCTGAAGGCGGCGGATGGAGACGCGCAGATCGTGAATGGATTCCGGGTCGCGCATGCGAGCGGCGCGATGCATTTGAAACGCGAAGCGGCGCAGCAGAAGCGCGGCGCGCTCAAGCGCATATTCACGCATCGTCATCGCGACCTACTCAATACGATCTCACGCCCGTAGACCTCACGGAATGTCTGGGCGGTGCGCTCGACGGCCCACTGCTCGAGATCCACATCGCTTTTCGACTGCACGGTCAGGACGACCTGCCCGTCGCGCAACGAGCAGTCCAGACTATCGATGCGCTCGTCGTGGCTGCGGTCGAGATTGTCGGCGATGCGCAGCAGTGGGATGAGCAGGTTGAGACTACGACGGTCATCGCCGGTCAACGTGACGAGATTGGTGTGATCGATCATGGGCAGTGCTTTGCGGTGGTATCGACAGAGATTGGCGATCAGCTCCCGTTCGCGGTTGGTGAATCCGGGCAGATCCGAGTTGGCGACGAGGTAATAGGAATGCTTGTGATGACGCGACTCGCTGACGAAGTGTCCGACATCGTGGAGATACGCGGCGGCTTCGAGAAGCTTTCCGTTGTGCGGGGGCAGGCCATGAAGCGACTGCAAGGAAGTGAACAGCCGATTGGCCATGTGGGCCACCTGGCGGGCGTGAGGGACTGAGACGCCGTAACGGCGCGCCATACCCTCCACCGTGTGGCGTTGGTCGCGATCGAGCTCGGAAAGCTCGCGGCCCACTCCGCGCGCAACCAGATCGGCGATGATGCCGTCGCGCAAGCCGGCGGCCGAGTAATAGAGTGATGGCATTTTCAGATTCTGCAGGAAGTGGAGGAGCACGGCGGTGCCGGGGATAATGATCTCGGCGCGGCGCGGCCCGATGCCGGTAATTTTTCGCCGGGCGTCGAGGTTTCGCGCGCACAGATCGTGATAGAGCTGGCGGATTTGGGCGGCGGAAGCGTGGAGGCGGTCGGCCTGATCGACTTTGGATCCGGAGATGCCGTGGATCGCGCTGACGACGGCGGAGGCAGTTCCCGAGGTCGCGATGACGCGCTGGCAGCGCTTGTTACCGATGCGGCCGAACGCGGTGCCGAGTTTCTCGGCGATGTACTCGCCCATGCGATGGAGCTCGACGGTTGTGGGGGGATCGCTTTTCAAAAAGACTTCGGTCAGACGGACCGCGCCGAGAGGCTTGGAGACGGCCTCGCGCATGCGGCCCGATTCGCTGAGGATGATTTCGGCACTACCGCCTCCGACGTCAATGATCAAAATATTCTGATGCGGATGGGGCCAACGGCTCTGGACGCCAAGATGGATGAGCCGGGATTCTTCCTGGCCGGAAATGATCTCGACGGGCGCCGAGATGGCTTCGGAAGCGCGGGCGAGGAACTCATTCTGATTGCCGGCGTCGCGAATGGCGCTGGTGGCGACGGCACGAACGCCAACGACCTCCAGCTTGCGATATTGCTGCGCCATGCCCGCGAGAACGCGGCATACAAGGGCCATGGCGTCGGGGCTGACACGGCCGGTCCGAAAGACGCTTTCACCCAGGCGAGTCACTTGGCGGTCGGAAGCGAGGATTTTGACGGGCGCACCGGGGGTGACCTCGGCAGCTTCCATGCGGAGCGAGTTGCTGCCAATGTCGATCGCGGCGTATCGGGGCATATACACGTTATAATAAATGTCGCGCTTCCCCCGGTATGCAACTTCTGAAACCGAACCGTCTACGCGGAAAACTGATTGTGGTGGAAGGCATCGATGGTTCCGGCAAATCCACGCAGATTTCGCTGCTGAGCCACTGGTTGCGGTCGCAGGGTTACGCGGTGACTTTCAGTGAATGGAATTCATCGCCGCTCGTGCAAGAAACTACGCGGCGGGGCAAGAAGAAGGAAATGTTCACGCCCACCACCTTCAGCCTGATTCACGCCACCGATTTTGCAGATCGCATGGAGCGCTACATTCTGCCATTGCTGAAATCGGGAGCGGTGGTGTGCGCGGACCGATACGCGTTCACGGCATTCGCACGCGATGTGGCGCGAGGAGTAAGCCGGCGCTGGGTGCGGAACCTTTACAGTTTCGCCACGCGGCCGAATCTGAGCTTCTATTTTCGCGTGCCGCTCGATGTGGCCATCGGGCGCATTCTCGGTGGACGCGACGCGATCAAGTATTACGAGGCCGGCATGGATTTGGGCTTGAGCCGGGACGTGGAAGAGAGTTTCCGCATTTTTCAAGGCCGGATTTTGGACGAGTACGAGGCGATGGCGCACGAGGTGGGATTCCACATCATCGATGCCACGCGATCGATTGAAGAACAGCAAAGACGGATGCGGGAGATTGTAGTGCGCGAACTCGGCGACGGATTGAAAAACGGAGTACTCCGGGTTCCGCCAAGTGAAATCCATGCGATTGAAGCAGCCGCTTCAGTTTTATAGCGAACCGCTGCCCGGTATAGACTCGACCGAGCTGCACGGCAAGCTGATTGTGATCGAAGGCCCGGACGCGGTGGGCCGGACGACTCAAATCACGATGTTGCAGCAGTGGCTCGAACAGGAAGGCCACGCCGTCCTCGATACAGGAATGGCGCGGGGGGCGCTGGCAGGCAAAGGCATCAAACAGGCCAAAGAAGGAAACACGCTCGGCCCCATCACGATGACGCTGTACTACACGACGGATTTTGCCGACCGCTTGGAAAACGAAATCGTGCCGGCGCTGCGGGCCGGATTCGTCGTGTTGACCGACCGTTATATTTTTTCCATCATGGCACGCGCCATCGCGCGAGGCGAAGACCGGCGGTGGATCGATCAAGTCACCGGATTTGGGCTAGTACCGCACGCGGTCTATTATCTGCGGGCGGATGTGAAGCAACTGGTTTCCCGCGTGGTGCTGGGGCGGGGCGCGTTTGACTACTGGGAAAGCGGCATGGACATGCGCTTCGGTGACAACATGTTCGACAGCTTCGTCAAATATCAGACCAAACTGATCCGCGCGCTTGACGTCATGGCGAAGAAATACGATTTCGTCACGATCGATGCCAGCCGGCCGCCCGATGCGATTTTTCACGATCTGCGGGAGCACATCGCGAACCTGGACATCAGACGAATGCGCAACATGCCGCGAATTAACGGAACCGTGCACACGCGCATCAAAAGTGCGGGCAACGCGAGGAGCGCGTAAGCTTGCGAATTTACGTACTGCGTCACGGCATCGCAGAGGATGCGGCACCTGGTGGAACGGACGCCGAGCGCGCCTTGACTCAAGAAGGCAAACGGAAACTGCGAACCGTTTTGGAACGGGCACGGCGTGCGGGCGTTCGCCCGGACGTGATTCTGACGAGCCCTCTGAAACGCGCGGTAGAAACGGCAGAAATGGCGGCGGCAGTTCTTGGCCACAAAGGCGACTTAGCGAAAACAAACGCGCTAGTGCCGTCGAGTTCGCCCGATCGGGTGTGGAAGGAAATCCGGACGCACAAAAGTGAGGCGATTTTGCTGGCAGGCCATGAACCCCTCTTGAGTTTGTCGGTGGCGTATCTGCTCGGGTTCCCTGCCCTTCAGGTGCGGATGAAAAAAGCCGCGCTGGTTTCTGTTGAAGTGGAAAGTGACGCGCCACAGCCACGCGGCGTTCTTCTGTGGATGCTGATTCCGAAACTTACAACTGAGTAAGCGCGATTGCCGCGCGTCCCATGTTAGCCAGCGGCGCGGCGTAACCAGACTGCAGGATGTGCGGAAGAAGACAAGCTGGATAGCGCGCTTTGCACTTCCTTAAGCATGCATTGCACGGCCGCGTCCTGCCGATTCGCAGCCGGCGACTCAATCATCTTCGCCATGGCTCGCGCATGCACCACTTCCGCTTTGGATCGCGCGTCGCCGCCGTGTTTGAGATTTCCGGTGGAGTACGCCGCCGAAGAAATTTGCACGAACGTCAAAGCGAGCTTTAAGTCGTCTTCCACAAAATCCACCTCGGGCTCGCCGGCCGACGAAGCCGGTTGCTGTGCGGGCAGCTCTGTCATAGCCCTCAAGTCTATCCTAGTTTTTGGCGTGTGGGAATATACCGATTGGACCGAACAGCCCTACGGCCCGATTTACGTCGCCGAAACGGGGTCCGGCGGGCCAGAGGATTTGTTCGCCATGCGGCACATGGGATAGATTTCCTCGAGTTCCACCGCGATTGACTTGTAGACGTCGGCGAGTTGCGCAAGGCCATTGACACAGCCCTGGGGGCCTCTTTTTTGAATCGTGGATTCCAATCGCGTGCAGATCTCCGCCATGCGAACGGCACCCACGTTCGCACTGCAATCCACGAGATTGTGCAGGGTCTCGACAGCACTCGACGAATCGGCGCTGCGCACGGCGCTTTCCAGCTTTTCCAAAGATCGCGCGGTTTCACTCAAGAACTCCCCGATGAGCTCTTGCATGGCTGCCACTCCGACCTCTTGCTCCAACTCTTTTATCCGCGCCACCAATTCATCATCGCCGGACAGGTGCACGGCGGCGTCGGCTGCGACCGGCGGTAACTCGCGCGCATTTTGCGCGAGGTGTCGCTGCAAAATCTGTTGCAGCTCCTCGGCGCGAACGGGTTTGGTAACATAATCGTCCATCCCGGCCGCCAGGCACTTCTCTCGATCGCCGGTCATCGCGCTGGCTGTCATGGCAATGACGATGGTGCGATGCCCGGATCCTTCGCGGCGGCGGATTTCGCGGGTTGCCGCGTAGCCGTCCATTTCCGGCATCTGGCAATCCATCAAGATGGCATCATAGAGACCGCGTTCCAGTTTTTCGACTGCTTCAGCGCCATTGGAAACGGTGTCGACGTAATATCCCAGCTTTTCCAGCGTGCGCGTGGCGACCTTCTGGTTCACGGAATTGTCTTCCGCCAGGAGAATGCGCCCCCGGATGGCGTGCGGCGAACGTTTGACTGCCGCTACTTGAGAGCGGGTGGGAGCATTTCGCAGCGCGGCGTGCAGGCAATCGCGGAGTTGCTCGAGACGCGCGGGCTTGAGCACACAAGCCGCGAACCCCGCGGCCTGTACATTTTCGACAGCGGCCCTTTGCACGTGCGAACTGAGCAGAACCATGACCAGCTCATTACAGTCGGACCGCGAGCGAACTTCGCGGGCGAGCATCATCCCGTCCATCTCCGGCATATCGTGATCAACGATGGCCGCGTGAAAAGGCTGGTTTCGCTGCACCGCGGAAGCGAGCGCACTCAAAGCATCCTTGCCGCCGTGCACGCACTCAACCGTCATCCCGAGTTTGGCGAGTTGCGATTGCAAGATGCGGCGATTGGTGGCGTTGTCATCCACTACCAAGACCCGGAGCTGGCTCAAATCGAGCGGGGGTTCCTCGCCGGATGCCGTACTGATCTGCAAGGGCAGCGTAAACCAGAACATCGAACCACGGTCCACGACGCTTTCGAGACCGATCTGCCCTCCCATCAGTTCCACCAGACGCTTGGAGATGGTGAGACCGAGCCCGGCACCCACGCGGCGCATACCGGAGTCGCCTTGCATGAAGGGTTGGAAGAGTTGTTTCTGCGCCGTCGCTGGAATGCCGGGTCCTGAATCGGTTACAGAAAAGCGAATCCGGGCGGAACCGTTTTCCACGCCGCAGTTTTCTACGCGGAGCACGACCTCGCCTTTGGCGGTGAACTTCACCGCATTACTCAGCAGATTCAGAAGCACCTGCCGCACCCGCCCCGAATCCCCATTGACGCGCGGCGGCACATCGGGCCCGACCAAACATCCGAGCTCCAGGCCTTTTCGTTGTGCCTGCTCCGCCAGCAGGCTGGCCGTTTCCTCCACCAGGCTCTGCAAATTGAAATCGGCGGACTCAATGACGAGCTTGCCGGCTTCGATCTTCGAGAAATCCAGGATGTCGTTAATCACCGAGAGCAGCGCATCGCCCGATTGGTGAATGGTGTTTACGAAATCCCGCTGCTCCGCGGTGAGCTCGGTGCCCAGCAAGAGGTCGGTCATGCCGACCACCCCATTTAGCGGCGTGCGGATCTCATGGCTCATGTTGGCCAGGAATTCGCTCTTGGCACGCGAAGCACGCTCGGCGTCCTTCTTCGCATCCTCGAGTTCGTTCATGGCGCGGGCGAGGTCGGTGGCCTTGGCAGCCAGGCTGGTGCGGGTGGTGAGCGTGCTGGTGTACCAGGACGCCTGTTGTCTTACCTGAAGCAGCAGATAACTCAGGTACAGACCGGTGAGGCCCGCGGCGGAGTATCCGACGGACCCGCCGTGAATCATGCCCCAAATGGTGAGCGGCGCGAAAAGAATGATCAGGTAATAGCGGGCGACAGTCAAAACAGGAGACAGCGCAATGGCCTCACCGCTGGCGACGATGGCTGTAATAGCGAGGAGCAACAGAAACGCCGGTCCTCCCCCGTAGAGCAGGCCCGTAGCGCAACAGAACGCGGACCAGACCAAAGCGCATCCGTAGGTGCCGGTTAGAAAACCCCACCAACGCCAGGAGCGCACTCCTTGGTGTTGGGCCATCCACCACGCGAACAGCAGACGGGCGGTGGCGAACAGAAAGATGGATGCGCCGGCGGCTAAAAACGTCCTGGGATAATCGCGCGCATAAGAGGTCGCTGAAATAGGAACGAGCAACAGGATGAGATAAGCCAGCGCTCCGGGAATCGAGCGATAGGCTAGTTCGCGCGCCGCTTCGTTGGCAGGCGGCGCAGCACCGGGGGTGGATTGTAGGTCGGACATCGGAAACGTCTGCGCCAACTACTCTTTTGTCTTGCGCCAGATGCGGAGCCACATCATGGAACGGACGGACAGGCCGGTGCGGGTGTTTGCCATCATTACTAACCATATTTTCAAGCGCGTCCAAGCCCGCTGGCAATGATGCCTTTGGTTAGCACGCAAGGCTTCGCCGGAGGGAAGCATCGGCGTGCGGGATCCGCATGCCGTGCGGCGCGCGTCACCTGAAATGAGCCGTGACGGTACCGCTAATTGGGCGCATCAGCAGAGACTTGACGAACGGCAGTGTTTCGGCTGCATCCAGTGATGGTCTGAGAAGTCAGAAAAAATCTTACGGAAAAAATCGGAATATAGCACTGAGGGAGGCGATAAGGTTTTTGAACGCGGTACCTTGGGCATCTGAAAAAATCAGCGGAGAACCCAGGCCCGATGTCGTCGGGTTGTATCGCAATAGGATAGTTCATCTATGTCGATCTCGATTCAAACGAACGTAACCTCGTTGATTGCCCAACAAAACCTGAACGTCAATACCGCAGCCGAAAGCAATACGATTACACAGTTGACCTCAGGCTATCGCATTAACTCTTCCGGTGATGACGCCGCCGGTCTGGCTGTTTCCAACCAATACCAAGCCGACATCAGCCAGCTGACTCAGGGCGTGCAAAACGCCAACAACGGTGTCAGCACCTTGCAGATCATCGACGGTGGTCTCAGCAATATTTCGCAGATTCTCAACCGCCTGGAAACTCTGGCTACGGAGTCCGCCAGCGGAACTTTCACCGGCAGCCGCGCCACTCTCGATCAGGAATATCAAACGCAATTGGGCGAAATCACGCGCCAGGCGGACAACATCGGTTTGAACGCCGGCGGCAGTTTCAACCAGGCTTTGAGCGTGTTCATCGGCGGCGCCCGCCTCAGCACGAATTCCAGCTCCGGCCAGATTACGGTGGATTTGAGCGGCGTCGGAAACGCCGTCGACGCATCCAGCCTGGGATTGACCGGCACTAACGTGCAGGGTGGCACCGTGGGCGGTGTCGGTTTCACCGGCAACACCGTGCGGCTCGACAACCCGGCGACGGCATTCCTCGCCAACAGCACGCAGACCTATACCTTCAATTACACCGACGGCAACGGCAACGCGCAGTCGCGCAGTGTGGTGGTCAGCGGTGGCGCCAGCGGGATTGACGGAACTGGGGTGATCAGCCAGCTCAATAACGGCCTCACCGGAACGGGTATCACCGCTTCGATCAACGCAACCAATGGAACCGTGCAGTTCACCAGCGCCGGCGCCTTCACTACCGGCGTTGCCGCAAAGGTCGGCGCCGGAAACTCCACGGTGACGGCTGCCGCCAATCTCGTGAATACCTCGCAGTACAACGTCCAGACCACGGCCGCCGCGTACGGCGGTGCCACTCCCGGCTCTTTGACGGCCAATGATACCTTCACCCTCAGCGATGGGAAAAACTCCGCCAACATTTCCCTCACCGCTGCCGACACGGTTGCGGCCGACGTCAACGCCATCAACTCTGCACTACAGACAGCCCACATTACGGACGTAAGCGCCGTCGCGACGGGCGATGGCACCGGCATCTCCTTCCAGGGGACCGTTAACTTCAGTCTCGTGGATACCAGCGCAGCAACCGGTGGGGCATCGGCACTGTTCGGCGCGGCCGCGGCCGGCAACGTCGCCGTGACTGCCGCTACCAACGGTGGAACAGCCGGAACCAACGCCACGGCTGCCCTTGCCGCCATTAATAAGGCGATCGCCACGCTCGGTACGGTACAGGGCGCGGTCGGCGCGGGCGAGAACAAGCTGCGATATGCCATCAGTCTGGCGCAGTCGCAGATCGCCAGCTTCTCCAATGCTGAGTCTTCCATCAAGGACGTCGACGTGGCCGCCGCCGCTTCGAATCTCAGCAAGGAGCAGATCCTGCAGCAGTCCTCTGTGGCAGCTCTCGTGCAGGCGAATGCTATACCTCAGGCCGTTCTGAGCCTCTTGAAGAGCTCATAAGAAACGGCAAGGCGATCTCGGTGAGCCGGGCCGCACTCGCGGCTCGGTTCACCTTTGTTAGTAGGAGGTAAACATTGGGTAGTACATCATCCGTTGGCTTTTCTGGCAATCCCACCCTCACCCAGGCCAGCACCGGCACCACTACGCCCGGTTCCGTCGGCCTGAGCAACTATTCCCAGGACCTGCAAAACGAAGTCAATCGCGAAGTCTCGCTTGCCTCGCTCCCCATGCAGGAGCTGCAAAACGAAGTGACGACGCTCACCAGCCAGGCCACTGAGTTGAGCACGCTGAGCGGGGACCTGCAAACCCTGCAATCCGCCGTCACCTCGATAGACACCGCCAACCAGAGTTTGCTGGCGGCTTCGAGCAGCAATACCAACGTGCTCTCAGTCAACGCCGGGGCGGGCGCGCTGCCCGGCTCCTTCACGGTCGATGTTACGACGGCCGGGGCACTTTCCAGCGCCGTCAGTACCGGCAGCGTGACCGACCCGACCAGCCAGGGCCTCGACTCGGCCACCAGCTATTCGCTGACCGCCAACGGCGTCACCACCACCATTACTCCCACGGCTAATACGCTCGATGCCCTGGTGTCCGCGATCAACAGCAATCCCTCGGCAGGTGTCCAGGCTACCATCGTGAATGTCGGAGGCGCCACACCGCAATACGAATTGGCCTTGCAGAGCACTTCCTACGACAACCAGCCGATCACCCTGACCGACAGCGGAAACAGCACTAATCTGCTCACGCCCCTCACCACCGGCGCGGCGTTTCAGTACTCGGTGAACGGCTCTTCCACTATTACCAGCAACACAAGTTCAGTGACTCTGTCGCCGGGCGTCACGGCCACGTTATCCGGAACCGGTACCAGCACCATCAGCGTAGCGCCCAGTGCCTCCTCCCTGAGCAACGCGCTTTCGTCATTTGCCAACGCCTACAACGCCGTTGTGGATGAGTTGGGAAAAAATGTCGGCCAAAGCGGCGGCGCGCTCGGGGGTGACAACATCATTTATACCCTCCAGGCGGCGCTCACCAATATCGGAGGTTATAGCACCAGTTCGAGCAGCGGCCTGACGTCCCTTTCCGACCTCGGTTTGACCTTCGATACCCAGGGTCATCTCAATTTCGATTCCACCGTGCTTGCCGGCGCGAGCAGTACTCAGCTCTCGAACATCTCCTCTTTTCTGGGCAGCGTGGCCGGTGGGGGCTTCCTCCAATCCGCAGCCAACACGCTGACTGGTCTCGAGGACCCTAACACCGGCGCGGTCACCGGTGAGATCACGCAAATCAATAACACCATCACTAGCGACAATCAGTTGATCTCGGAGCAGCAGGATCAGATCACGCAACTGCAAACTAGCCTTCAGGCGCAAATGTCGTCGGCTGACTCCGCGATCGCCACTCTCGAATCGCAGCAATCCTTCTTCACCAGCTTATTCACAGCCATGATTCTGCCTAGCCCGCAGCAACTGTCATCGTTATGATCAACGAAACCCTTCGACAACAAGCCGCCGGCCGCCTCCGCCTCGCTGTCACCCGCGAGGCCTACGGCGAAGTTCATCAGGCCATCGCGGACTACCGGCGCGAAGTGGAAGCCGTCGTGGCCGCGTGGCATCCCGGTGAGCCCGCTCCCGTGGACGTGGTGCGCGAAGCCATGGACCTGACCGAATGGGCGCTCCGCGCCCTCCGCGCCGCTCGTGCCCGCACGGGCCAGAAACTAGACCAGGTCGCCACGGTCCTGCAGTACCACCCCGTCGTCCGGCCGCGGCCCACCTGGAAGCTCGAAGGCTAGGCTCCCTCCGCCATAGCTCCGCCGTCGAAACCCTGACTTTGACAAATCCGTAACACTGCGATTCGTTAACTCCCCCTCTAAATTTACATGCGCTTGCTGATGGCACGCGCCTTGCATGGGCACGGTTCATGGCCCGCTATACGTGGGCATCTGAAAAAGAGTGGTGAACCTGGCTCCGATGTCGTCGGGTTGCGCCGAACTAGGATACTGCACCTATGTCGATCTCGATTCAAACGAACGTAACCTCGTTGATTGCCCAACAAAACCTGAACACCAACACCGCCTCGGAAAGCACCACGATCGAGCAGTTGACCTCAGGCTATCGCATCAACTCGTCGGGCGATGACGCCGCCGGTCTGGCGGTTGCCAACCAATATGCAGCCGACATCGGTCAGCTCACCCAGGGCGTGCAGAACGCCAACAACGGTGTCAGCACCTTGCAGATCATCGACGGTGGTCTCAGCAATATTTCGCAGATTCTCAACCGCCTGGAAACTCTGGCTACGGAATCCGCCAGCGGAACCTTTACCGGCAGCCGCGCCACTCTCGATCAGGAATATCAGCAGCAATTGGGCGAAATCACGCGCCAGGCGGACAACATCGGTTTGAACGCCGGCGGCGCTTTCAATCAGTCTCTGAGCGTGTTCATCGGCGGCGCCCGTCTCAGCACCAACTCCAATTCCGGCCAAATCACGGTGGATTTGAGCGGCGTGGCAAATGCCGTGGATGCCGCCAGCCTCGGTTTGAGCGGCACCAATGTGCAAGGTGGCACCGTGGGTGGTGTCGCTTTCACCGGCAACACCGTGCGGCTCGACAACCCGGCGACGGCATTCCTCGCCAACAGCACGCAGACCTATACCTTCAATTACACCGACGGCAACGGCAACGCGCAGTCGCGCAGTGTCGTGGTCAGCGGTGGCGCCAGCGGGATTAACGGAACTACAGTGATCAGCCAGCTCAATAACGGCCTCACCGGAACGGGCATAGCTGCTTCGATCAACGCCACCAATGGAACCGTGCAGTTCACGAGCGCCGGTCCGTTCACTGCCGGCGTTGCCGCTAAGGTCGGTGCCGGAAACTCCACGGTAACGGCTGCCGCCGATCTCGTGAATACCTCGCAGTACAACGTCCAGACCACGGCCGCCGCGTATGGCGGTGCCGCTCCCGGCTCCCTGACGGCCAATGACACCTTCACCCTCAGCGATGGGAAAAACACTGCCAACATTTCCCTCACCGCAGGCGATACGGTTGCCGCCGACGTCAACACCATCAACGCCGCATTGCAGACGGCAGGCATTACCGACGTAAACGCTGTCGTGACGGGCGATGGCGCCGGCATCTCCTTCCAGGGGACCGTTAACTTCAGTCTGGTGGACACCAGCGCCGCAAGCGGTGGAGCTTCTCCGCTGTTCGGCGCTGCCGCAGCCGGTAACGTCCCGGTAGCTGCCTCGGCCACCGGTGGCACGGCGGACACCAACGCCACAGCCGCCATTGCCGCCATCAACAAAGCTGTTGCCGCTATCGGCCAGGTACAGGGCGCGGTCGGCGCGGGCGAGAACAAGCTGCGATATGCCATCAGTCTGGCGCAGTCACAGATCGCCAGCTTCTCCAACGCCCAGTCTTCGATCAAAGACGTCGACGTGGCACAGGCCGCTTCTAACCTCGCCAGGGAGCAGATATTGCAGCAATCGTCGGTAGCAGCTCTCGTGCAGGCGAATGCAATACCTCAGGCCGTTCTGAGCCTCCTGAAGAGCTCATAACTGCTGTCGGGTAACTCACCGTCTTCTGCACCGCGGTCGCTGGCACCAGAAACACGGATCCGCTGATGCCACGCCCTCTCCAGGGATACCGTACAGGCCTCGTAGCGTAACCTCGCTGTCTTTCCGCGTCCGGAACGGCTTCTGCCCAACCCGGTGGATGAGCCCGGCAACACCGCCGGCGCTCGCAGCCTGACTCGCCTACCTCGCAGAAGTTCTGTCCGTCATTTGTATGAGCTGCCACGCGCGATGACGCTGCCCCCGCTGTTTCCGGCGTGAGGACGAGTGAAGCGTTCTGCCCGGAGGCCGCCACCGATCCGACTCCCCAATTGCAACAGCGAAGTCGAGACCATGGTGTCACTGCCGCTGCGTCGTCGAAACAGTGACTTCGTCGATTCCGTAACACTCACTTCCGTTAACAGCAGCAACGCATGATGGCGGTTACCAGTGGTACCTGGCTTGCACACACACAGGTCCATGCTGGATCCGGTGGCGAACCAAATCGAGCATTACATGGATCTGCTGAGCGCGCGTCAGAAGCTCGTGGCCTCCAATATCGCCAATGCCGATACCCCCGGTTACAAAACCCAAGACATCGACTTTCAAACGGAGTTTCTGAACGCGAGCTCAGGGCCGCCGAGCCCGGTGGAAGTGCACGGCCTGGTGGTGCGAAACGACGGCAACAACGTCAGCATCGATCGGGAAGCGCGGCTGCTATCAGAGAACGCGCTGCGTTTCAGCATCGCCAGCTCGCTGATGCGCGACCAAATCAAATCCGTCAGACAAGCTATCGAGGAAGGCAAGAGCGCATGAGCCTGTTTTCGTTGCTCTCCGTGAGTGAATCGGGTATGACGGCCCAGCGCGCACGGGCGGAGCTGCTGGTGGAGAACCTGGCCAACGCCGAAACCACACGAACACCGGAAGGCGGGCCATATCGGCGCAAGGACGTGGTTTTCGAGAGCGCGCCGGCTGAGACTCCGTTCTCATCCGTGTTTGATTCGCAGCTTGGAACAACAAACGGCGTGCGCATCTCCCAGGTCGTCCAGGACGACCGTGATCCCGATCGTCGCTATATGCCGGGACATCCCGATGCCGACAAGGACGGCTACGTTGCGTTTCCGCGAATCAACCCGGCGGAGGACATGGTCGACTTGATGGGTGCCAGTCGGGGTTATGAGGCCAACGTCTCTGCGATCTCCGCGGTCAAAGACATGATTCAAAGATCGATCGATCTGTTGCGCTGAGGGGACCCGACATGTCGTTACCCATATCTCCCATTCAGATTCCCGCAGCCGCGGCCAATGTATCGCCGGCCATTCAGGCTCCGGGCACCGCGGGAACGTCTGGCGATTTTCGTGGGCTTCTTGAAGGCGCGATTCAGAACGTCGAACAACAGGGCCAGGTGGCTACGCAAGCGGTACAACGATTCCTCTCCGGAGACGGCCAGGAGCTGCACAGCGCGATGCTTGCGGTGCAGCGTGCCGATCTCGCATTCGAACTCGGACTTCAGGTACGGAATAAGGTGGTTTCGGCTTACCAGGAAATCATGCGCATTCAGATGTAGCGCAGGTAACCGTTCACAACCATGGACCAGTTCAGGAAAGTCATCGCGAATCTCTCCGCCATGCAGCGAATCACCATCGCCCTGGTAGTTGTGGCGGTAGGTGCGGGTCTCTACGCGCTGGTGCATTGGCGGCAGGAGAGCGACTTTCGCCCTCTCTACACAACCCTGGCGTCAGAAGATGCCGGAGCCGTCGTACAGAAGCTGAAAGAATCCGGCGTCGCTTACCGGCTCTCCGAAAACGGTTCCACGGTGCTGGTGCCATCGGCAAAAGTCGCCGAGATGCGTCTCGAAATGGCATCGGCGGGGCTGCCGAAGAGTGGGCGCATCGGCTTCGAGCTGTTCGACAAGACAAACTTCGGCGCGACGGAGTTTGTGGAGCACGTCAACTATCGCCGTGCCCTCGAAGGGGAGCTCGAGCGAACCGTGATGTCGCTCGCGGAAGTGCAGCAGGCACGCGTTCACGTGACGTTTTCGAAAGAGTCGGTATACCTGGAAGCCCGCGAACCCGCCAAGGCCAGCGTCGTTGTCCACCTCAAACCCGGAGCCCAACTGGTTCCCCAGAACGTGACAGCCGTCCAGCACTTGCTCGCGAGCGCGGTTGAAGGGTTGGCGCCCGAGTCGGTATCGGTTTTGGACGACACCGGCCGTCTTCTCAGCCGTCCCCATTCCATGCTGGCATCCGACGGCGCGGATTCGAGTGACCGTCTTCTAGAATTGCGTCAGAGCATGGAGCGAGACTTGGTGGCCAAAATCAATTCCACGCTCGAACCGCTGCTCGGCGCCGACCGGTTCCGCGCCGGCGCTTCGGTAGACTGCGATTTCAGCAGTGGGGAACAGAGCGAAGAGATCTTTGACCCGACGCGATCGGTGATGATCAGCTCGCAAAAGTCGGAAGACACCATGAACGGCGGCGGGGCGGCCGGCGTTCCGGGTACTGCTTCGAACCTGCCGCGGCCGGCGCCGCGCCCAGCCACGGCACTAGCGGGGAGTTCCCGCCGCACGGAAAGCATCGCATATCAATCCAGCCGCACCGTTAAGCATATGAGGCTTCCGCAGGGGACCGTCAAGAAGATGTCGTTGTCGGTGCTGGTGGATCAGACGGTGCACTGGGAAGGCCAGGGAAAGGCCCTGCATAAGGTTTTCGATCAGCCATCGGATAGGATGCTGAAATCCATTCGCGATCTGGTCGCAGCGTCCACGGGTTTCTCGCAGGAACGCGGAGATCAACTGACTATCGAGAGCCTGCCCTTCGAATCGACGCTCAACCTGGAGCCGCCGATAGTGTCCGCACCTCCAGCACCAGGAGCGAATGCGAACCTGCCTCCGTGGTTATCGAAGGCTCTGGGGAATCGTTACATCGTGATCGGTGCCGCCGTGGGAATCCTGATCCTGCTCGCCGGCATCGGGCTGCTGGTCGCCAAGATGGTTAAGGGGAAGAAGGCAGGCCGGGCCACCACCACCGCGTCGCTGCCCGCCGGGACCGAAGCGGCCGCCCAAATAAGCACCGGGACGGTGCTGGACGAAGAAGCGGACTTGCAGGCGCAACTGGACGCCGCTGCGTTGAAGGAGACGACCAAGCGTTCCGCCGTCCTCGTCAAGCGCCTGCGCGACAACATCGACAAAGATCCGGTTGTTCCAGCGCACATCGTGCGCGGCTGGGTGAACGAAAACTAGTCAAATGAGCGTGCAATTGATCGAGCCGAGCGAGGAAGCCCTAGTACCAGTAAAAAAGCCGGACCCGGATTCTATTCCGGGTAGCCGCAAAGCCGCCATGCTGCTCATCAGCCTAGGTGATCAGGCAAGCGCCAAGATCCTCAGCCATATGTCCGAGGATGAGGTGCAGCGTGTCACCAAAGAGGTGGCGCGGGTAAAATCCGTAAGCTCCGTGGAACTGGAAGGCGTACTCGAAGAGTTTCATAACCTGATGCTGGCGACGGACTACGTAGTCACCGGCGGCCTGGATTACGCACGCAAGATGCTGATTGCTGCGTTCGGCGAGGAAGCCGGATTACGCCTGCTGGACAAATTGCCCAAGGACCTCGGCCGGCCCTCCAGCTTCCGTTCCTTACAGAAGGTCGACGCCAAACAATTGGCGCGCATCCTACAATCGGAGCATCCGCAGACGATCGCACTCATTCTCTCTCACCTGGATTCCTCGAAATCGGCCTCCCTGCTGACATCGCTTCCTGAAGAGATGCAGTCGGACGTTGCTCTGCGTATGGCGGCCATCGATCAGATTGCGCCGGAGATCATCGGCAAGATTGCGGGTGTGATTGAAGAAAAACTGAAGGGCTTGGGAGATTTCAGCCGCGAATCCCACGGCGGCGTGCGCGCGGTGGCGGAAATGTTCAACCGTCTGGACTCCGCCATGAGCGAGCAGCTTTTGAGCGGCATCGAGCAGCGCGATCCGAACACCGCAGGCAGCATCCGGCATTTGATGTTCGTCTTCGAAGATTTTCTGGCAGTGGACCAGAACGGTATCAAAGAAGTCCTCTCGCGCGTGGATCGAAAGATTCTAACGATCGCACTCAAAGGCACGAGCGACGCGCTCAAGAACCATTTCATGAGCTCCATGTCCCAGCGCGGTGCGGAGATGTTGAAAGAAGACATGGAGGCCGCGGGCCCGGTGCGGATCAAGGACGTGGAAGCAGCGCAGAAGCAGATTATCGCCAAAGTCAAAGAACTGCAGGCCGAAGGAGTCGTCAGCCTCAAGGGAGGCAACGATCAGTATGTCGTCTAAGGTTTCGATCGAACACCGCGCTGACCATGTGCGCCCGTTCGCGTGGCGTACGGTCACACTGAGCGGCGAAACCTTGGACCGCAGAAAGGGCGCGGCCGACGCCAAGTCGCCCCTGGCCACGACGCCGCCTGCCGTCCACGAGCTGCGTGCTACGGAAATGGAGAAGCAGGCCGAAAAGCGCGCTCGCGAAGCACGGGAAGCCGGACGTGCCGAGGGCGAGGCCCAAGCCAAGGCGCAGGCGCAAGAAGAAGTTCGCGCCACAATTGAACGCCTGGCTAATGCCATCGCTGAATTGGATCAGTATCGCGGGCAGTTATTGCGGCAAACGGAAACGGATGCCGTTCGTCTATCCATCGCGATCGCGCGGCGAGTCCTGCGGCGTGAGCTGACAGTGGATCCATCGGCGATTGAAGGCCTGGTGCGGGCGGCGCTCGAGAGGCTGCAATCCCAGGAGAGCTGCCGTGTGCGGATGCATCCGGACTTCGTCCCGGCACTGCGCGACTGCGTGGAGCGGATGGGCATGGAACGCAGAGTGGAGATCATTTCCGACACTGCCCAGGAACCAGGTGCGGCCGTCTTCGAGATGTCTCGTGGCAGCCTGAACGCGTCTATCGATTCGCAACTGAAGGAGATCGAAAGAGGCCTGGCGGACCGCTTTCAATCGCAACGATGAACAGCCTGCCTAGCGGAATGAGTTTCGATCCATATTTGGCGCGCCTGGAGAAAGTGGATCCCTTCATTTGGTCAGGCGAGGTGGTGGAGTTGGTTGGGCTGCTGATCGAGTCGCGAGGTCCCGCAGCGGCGATCGGCGATTTCTGCGAGATTCTCGCTTCCGGCGGGCGGGTGATTCGCACACAAGTCATCGGGTTCCGTAACGGCAATGTACTGTCCATGGCACTCGAAGAAATTGACGGCCTGAAGCTGGGCGATGCCATCGTGGCACGGCCCGATCAGGCACGCGTCGGCGTGGGGCAGGCGTTACTCGGACGTGTTCTCGACGGCCTTGGACGGCCGATCGACGCGGGCAAAGAACTCGAGACAACGGACTTTTACGACCTCTACAATCCGCCGACGAATCCTTTAGAGAGAGAGCACATCACCGAGCCGTTGGTGACCGGCATTCGCGCCATCGACGGCCTGCTGCCGTGCGGACGCGGACAGAGAATCGGCATCTTCGGAGGCAGCGGCGTGGGAAAGAGTACCCTGCTCGGCTGCATGTCGCGGCACAGCTCCGCCGACGTCAGTGTGATCGCTCTAATCGGCGAACGCAACCGCGAGGTGCGCGCATTCCTGGAGCACGAGCTGGGGCCTGAGGGAATGCGGAAATCCGTGGTGGTAGTAGCCACCTCCGACAAGCCCGCCCCCATTCGCTTGCGCGCATGTTTTGTGGCGCTGGCGGCTGCCGAGTATTTTCGTGATCAAGGCGCCAACGTTCTGCTGGTAATGGATTCAGTCACCCGGTTCGCCATGGCGCAGCGGGAGATCGGCCTATCGGCGGGCGAGCCGCCCAGTCAAAAGGGCTACCCGCCCTCAGTGTTCAGCCTGCTCCCGAAAGTTTTCGAGCGCGCCGGGAACTTCCGCAAGGGATCGATTACGGGATTCTTTACGGTTTTGGTGGAAGGCGACGATTTCAATGAACCCATCTGCGACGCCGTGCGCTCGATGTTGGATGGACATATCATTCTTTCGCGGGCTCTGGGTGCGGCAGGACATTATCCGGCCATCGACGTTCTACATTCGGTGAGCCGTCTCACCACGAAGATCTCGACCAGCGAGCAGCTCGGTGCGCAGCGAAAGCTGCGTGAGGCCCTGTCCGCCTATCAGCAGGCGGAAGACCTGATTCAGTTGGGGGCTTATGTCTCAGGGACGAATCCCAAGCTGGACGCTGCCATTCGCATGCGGCCGGAACTGATGCGTTTTCTGCAGCAGGACGCAGCCGCGGAATCCAGGTGGGACGACACGTTGACGGGTTTGCGGCAACTCGCCTCACAGTTGCCATAGATCATGACGACATTTTCCTTTCGTCTGGAGCGAGTGCTTGAATGGCGGAAAGCGCAACTGGAACTGGCGCAGGCGGCATTAAGCCGCATCGCCGGCGAGTGCGCCCGATGGGATGCCGCTTTGGCGAAATTGGCGAATGCACGGGCGCAGGCCGACGCGCTGGTCCAGGCGCCCGGACCCGTCAACGGCGCTGAATTGGGAGCGCTCTCGAGATACCAGGCCTACGTCGAGCAGCAGCGGAAGATCGCGACTGACCGGCGTCGCGACTGTCAAACTAGGCTGGAACAGCAGCGCGTGCGTGTGCTGGAAGCGCGGCGCGAACATAGGCTGTTGGAGAAACTCCGCGAAGTGCGCAGGGCGGAGTGGGAATCGGCTGTCAACCGTGAGTTTGAGGCGCTCGCGGCCGAAACATACCTGGCACAATGGGAACCACCGCGACGCCATTCCTCCTAGGCGCCACGATGCGTATGGCCCTGTGCGGCATTGGGAGACCGGATCCGGTCCACTCCTCCGGGTCCGGCTCCCGCCGCTAGGTCCTCTTGGGAGATGACCGACTCTCGGTCACGAGCTTGGGGCCCGAATCCGGGACCTGGCCGAACTGGTTAAGAATGACAATGTCTACGCGCCGGTTGCGCGCGCGGCCTTCGCTAGTATCGTTCGATGCGACCGGCGCTGTATCCGCATAGCCGGCTACCGAGAACCGCTCAGGTGAGAGCTGGAACTTATCGGAGAGCACGTTCAACATCGCGATACTGCGCGCCGCGGAAAGCTCCCAATTATTGCGAAACCGCGCCGTGTGGATGGGAACAGAATCTGTGTGTCCCTCGAGCCGCACGGGATTCGGTAGAGCACTCAGCACGGTCGAAACCTTTTGCAGGCTGGCGAAACTAGTGGGATCCACCGTGTCACCGCCCGAGGGAAAAAAAGCCGCTTCTTTCAGGCTGACGATCAAGCCGCGAGGCTCCAGGTGCAGCTCGATTTTTCCGGCCGCGATTTCACGCTGCAGTTCTCCTGACAAATATTTCATCGACGGCAGCAGCTCGGCCACTTCGGGCACGGGTGCGGGCTTCGGATCGGGAGCCTTGACCCGTTCAGTGCCGCCGGGGCCCCGCATCATGGCGTTGCCCTGCCCCCTCTCGTCTACGGTTCCGCCAAGCACCTCGTGGACCATGGCGCGGAGTCCTCCATTTTCGAGAGCCGCCGTCACCGCGTTAGAAACCTGGGTTGCCTTGGCTTTATCGGTCTGGGATGTGGCGAACATCACGACGAAAAATGCGAACAGGAGCGTAATGAAATCGGCATATGAAACCAACCACCGTTCGTGATTCTCGTGGGATGCTTGTTTCCGGACTCTGGCCATGTGATTGCCGCTATCCTTCCGCCGCTGCAGCCCGGGCGGTCGCTTTCCCGGTACTTCGCTCCTTGACTGCCTTCGGCGGCTGCTCCTGTCGGCCGTAGGCCTCTAGCTTGCTGCGAATGAGCTTGGGATTCAGGCCTTCCACGATTCCGGCGACGCCTTCCAGCATGAGTTCTCGGCTCTGAATCACCTTTTGCATACGAGCTTTGATCTTTGCTCCAGCTGGGAGAAAGAAAATGTTGGCCGACGCGACACCGTAAACCGTAGCCACAAAAGCCACCGCGATTCCTTTGCCCACCTCGTCAATGTTCGCCAGATGCTTCATCACCTGGATCAAACCAAGGACGGCGCCGATGATGCCGATGGTGGGCGCGTAGCCGCCGGCGGACTCAAAAACCTTCGCCTCGGCCTCGGCATGGTGCTCCTCCAGGTTGATTTCGAGTTCCATGGTCTTGCGGATCACGTCCAGGTCGGTCCCGTCCACAGCGAGGTTGAGCGCTTTGCGCAGAAACGGATCTTGGATCGCGTCGGCTTCCTGCTCGAGTGAAACGATACCGCTCTTGCGGGCCTTGGTCGCATAGCCAATAATCTCGTCGATCATGGCGTGCGGGCTTTGATCGGCCTCAAAGAAAACCATGCCGAGCTTCTTCACGGCGCCGATCAGGGTGCTCATAGGGGTGGTGACCATGACGGCCCCGATGGTGCCGCAGAGCACGATTATGGCTGCCGTCACCTGGGCGACGTCTTTCACACGGCCGCCTTCGAGCACGAGGCCGCCTAAAATACCGCCCACGGCCATCACCAAGCCGCCAATCGTAACCAAATCCGGTTTGCCGCCGGATTTCTTTCTCGATGCCGAGGTCTTCTCAGCCATTGGATTCGTCGTAGTCGGTTGCGCTGGAAACCAGGTGCTTGTAATCCTGATGGCGTAGCGGACACTCGGCAACGCCAGCGACGATGGATCTGCGGAACTCGATGATGCGGTTCAGAACCTCTTCAGCGGACTCCAATACCACAAACTTTTGGCCGCTGGTCAACGTCACGACGGTATCCGGAGTTACTTCCATATGCTCGATCAGATCCGAGTTCAGAACTAGCGGGACATGATTCAAGCGAGTGAGTTGGATCATTGGCAAGAGCCGCCACAATGCTTATCGGAACTTTCCCCTAGGGTTTCGCGGAGATTTACCGTAAATTTTAGCCGGAAAATGACTTATTTTGTAGAAAGACCGCGGAAACCGGCCGATAAGCCAACTAAGGTATGCACGATACGCAACTCCGCTCTACTCAGCAAGCCCGGCGTATTCTGGACGCCTGGAAGCATGAAAACATACCGGGATTGCAAGCGGAATTGCGCTTTGCACAGCAGTGCAACGCCGCCTGCGGCGGCACTGAAGAGGAAGAGCGCCTGGATCTACTGAACGGGGTCGCCGCCCAGATGGAGCGAGACTTGGCCAGAGCTGGCTTTACGCAAGGCGACAGCGCCGCCACCTGCTTCCGGTTGCTCGCCCATCTCGCAACCAGCCGTCCGGTGGCTATTCGATCTGAAAAGCTTTCTTCTTTCCCGTACTTACAATCTGTCCGGAAAACTTCCGCTTGCCATTGACGAAGCCACCCAGGGCCTCTTCGATGGGATGATCGAAAGTTAATACATCGCCTTCCTTCAGTTCCAGCAGCTCGCGTACGCGCAACATCGGGCCTTCCAAATGCGCCTCCAGCGTACATTTGGCGTCGCGTAACAGATCCAGAGTTCTGGCTTGCTCCGCCTCCGTGGCCTCGATTTTGCGGGGCGCGGACGGCGCATCGCCATCCTCACCCTGTAACGTCAGGAGTTCGGTCGGTACCGCCAGATTCAGTCGCCCGCCGCCTTCTTCCAGCTTCACGTCGACGCTCAACGTCACCATCGGCTCGTGGGGAGCATGAATCAGCCGCGCTTCTCTGCCGACCGATTCGAGCGACAGACTGACAGGCAGGACATCTTTCCACGCGTCCGCCAGGGCCTGGATGATGATGCGAAACAGACCGTCGAGTACGTTCTGCTCAATTTCAGTGATTTCGCGATTGGCGACTTCGGCTTTCCCGGTGCCGCCGAGCAGCAGCTCAATGATGGGAAATACCAGCGAAGGGTTCAACTCCAAGACCGCGTTGGCCTCGTAGGGGTGCATGCCGACAGCCACGATGCAGGTAGGTGATGGCAGTACCTTCAGAAACTCGCCGTACGAAAGATGGTCTACCGCGAGCAATTGTGCGGTCACACCGGAGCGCAGATACGCGGAGAGACTGGACACGATGCGATGCAGAAATTTCTGCTTCAGCACCTCGATCGCTCGCATCTGGGAACCGGGGGTCTGGCCGGGCTTGCGGAAATCGAACGGGATCACTTTCGGGGCACCGGTGGGATCGAGCGTGTCTGCTCCCGCTGCCGGTGCGTTGTGTATCTTCAGCGTGTCTTGATCCATTTTTGTTTCTCAGGCCAGGAAGTTGAACAAGCTGTTGCGCGGTAACTGCGACTCAGCACTCATCGCTGCCTGCAGCTGCGTCTGTTCCTGCGTCAATTCGACCGCCACCTGAGAGATGTCGGCGTCCTGCGTCTGGCTCAACTGCGTTTGCAGTTGAACGCTTTGCTGGCTGGCCAGGCTTTGCGCGCCCTGCACCCGGTTTTGCACCGAACCGTAAAACGCTTCTTGCGTGTTGAGATAATTCCCGGCTAACTGCAGCGAGTTCACGGCGTTGGTAATGGCGGCCAGGTTATTCGTCTGCAGCCCGATCAGCAGACTGTTCACGGCTGCGAATACGTTGTCTGGCGCCGCCGCCCCCACATTGCTGGCTGCGGTGACGGCTACATTGCCCGCTGTCGTGAACAGAGGTGACGCGCCGCCTGCCGCGGACGTGGTATCGACCACCGCGAAGTTCTTTGTGCCCTGAAACGAAATCGCTGTTCCGTCGCCCGTTGCGAGCGCCGTCACATCCGTAATGCCCGCGGCCTTCAGGTCACTGTTGATGGTAGTAACAGCGCTGGCAACCGTCACGCCGGAAGCGAGGCTGATGTTGGCCGTGTTCGCGCCGTCGCTGAGGGTGAATGAGTCGGCGCCAGTCAAAGTGGTGCCGGCGCCACTGAATGCGGCCGATTGCACGTTGAATTGCGCCGAGTTCACCGTGGCAGCCGCGGCCGTGACGGTCGAAGTGCCGGCGGTCGGCGCCGCGACACCCACTGTGAAGGGGCCGGAACCGGTGAATTGCACGGTCCCATCCGTTGCGTTGATCGAAGCCGTAATGCCTGTGCCGGCGAGTCCGGTGTTGAGCTGGCTGATGACCGTGTTCCCGTCGATTCCGCTGGCGCCGCCGGCCACCACGACGTTTGTGGATTGCGTGTTGCCACTGTTATCGGTGTAATTGAACGTGTAGGTCTGCGTCCCTCCAGTGAGGAAGGTCGTGGCCGGGTTACTTAGACTGACGACGTTTCCGGCAAAGCTTGCGCCGCCCGTTTGATGATCGAAGATCTGCTGCGCCGTCAAGGCTACAGGAAACGAAATACCGTTTGAGTCAGCAATCTGTTGCGTGGCCTGAGGGTTGGTGAGTAGAGAACTCACTCCGGTGGGACTCGCGGTATTCAAAGTATAGGCGGGGGACTGCGGCTGGTCGCCGCTAAAGATGTATTGCCCGTTTGCCTGCGTGTTGGCCAATCCCACTAGTTGCTGCAGAACGTTGGCCACCTGTGGCGCCAACATCGCATCCTGCGCAATGCTGCTTAGGGAATTGCCAGCCTGAGTGCCAATGTTAGTTGCCTGGCTCACCAGGTTCACAGCAGTCTGGAGAGCCGACTCGGCAGCTTGTGTATTACTCAAAACCGGGGCAAGGTTCTTGGCCGTCTGCTGGTTGGCGTCGATCTGGCTGCGTAGATCCATCAAGGTGACCAGGTCGCCTGGGTCGTCGGACGGCTGCGAAATTTTCAAACCTGAAGAGACTTCGTTGGTCAACAGATTGATCTGATTCGTCACCTGCGTAACGTTCGTCACGAAGATTGAGGCGGCGGGATTTAAGTTTTGGATCATGGTTTCCCTTTAAGTTCCTCAAGCCGTCGGAAGCATGTTGATCGTGTCCTGCGTCAGGGTGTCCAGGATGTTGACGGTTTGAGCGGTGGCCTGATAGGCAGTTTGGAATTGCACCAGCTTAGCCGCTTCCTCGTTAAGCGATACTCCGGAAATCTGGCTGCGCAGGTTTTGCGCCTGCGCGACCGTTTGCTGCTGAACCCCGAGCTGCGTTTGAGCGTCGGAGGTTTGCTGACCAACAGAGGCAGCTATGGAGCCGTAGAATTCGGTAAAGCTGAGCCCGTTGATCTGTCCTGTCGCGCCGGTTGGGTTGGAAAGGTTGGCGAGCTGCAGCGCAATGCCGTTGCTCACCTCTGGAGGCCCGGGTTGGATCGCCGCCAGTTGGCCCGGAGTGACTGCGGTATTCACAGCAAGCGTACTGGCAATGCTCGTGGGTAAGGCAGCGTTGTAAGTGAACAGAGGAATGCCGGCAACCGGAGGCGGTCCATCGGAAATGTTGCCCGAAGTCAGGATATTGTTGACGGTGTCCGCTACGTTCTGCGCGAGCTGGTTCAGGCTGCCTTGCTGATAAGCGCCGCCGATGATGGACGGTATTACATTGTTTTGCACTTGCAGATAGCCGGCAAGCTTGCCCTCGGAAATGCTCCCCGTTATATCGTTGCCTTGGAAATCGAGAATTCGCGTGGGCGGAGTGCCACCGGCCACGGTTGCCGGTGAGGCGGCAGGCGTCGAGACGCTGATGCTGATTCCGTAAGATTGGGCGCCGATCACCAGCGGAGTCTGGCCTCCGAGAAGTACCTGCCAGCTTCCGTCGGATTGTTGCGTCGCGGTGACGTCTCCCAGTTCCGACAGGTTTTCGAGCGTCGAGTGGATCTGTGCATCGAGGCCCGCGTCGTTGCGATCGCCGTTCTGAATCTGCTGATTGTCCGCGGCCAGTTGGCTGGCATAACTATTGATCTGCGTCACCGTCTGCTGGATTTGCTGCGCCGTTCCGGTGGAGGCCTGGGCGAGGCTCGCGTAGGCTTGCTGAAACGCTTGTACCACCGACTGCGCGCCGTTGATTACCGTTTGCTGCGACGTGCCGCTGGTAGGGGTGACGCTCCACGAAGAGAAGTTCTGGTATAGCGAATTCAGTGTGCCGGCGATTCCCGAATCAGAACTCACCGGAAAATTAGTTTGGATCGACGCCAGGGTCTGCGAAATGGCTTCGAGCGTTCCCAGCGCGGAAGTGTTCTGGCGCACGTTCTGTTCGGAGAACTCGTCACGGGCACTTTGCACGGCGCCCGCCGTCACCCCTCCGGGCAAGCCTTCATTAGGATTGAACGGGTCAGCATCCAGCGTGGCAGTTTGAGCCGCGTAACCTGGCGTCGACGAATTCGAAACGTTGTTGCCGATGGTTTCGAGCGCCTGCTCAAAAGCTTGCATGGCGCCGGCCGAGGATTGGAGAGCAGTAAGCAGGCCGGACATGTCTCAGACCTCCAACCACACGCTTCGCGCCGGCTCCGGCTGCCCTGGCGTACCGTCGGCCGTGTATCCCGCGACCATGGAAGCCGCCAGGCGAACCCATCCGGTATGGAAAGCCGCGGCGCCATCCAGCAGGATGTTCAGTCGTGCGATCTCGGCGCGTAGTTCGCCGAGGGGCGCGCGAAGTGAGGAGTCGTGGCGGAAGTCGCCGCTCGGCAGTGAGGTTTGCAAACGCCGCAGCAGGTTCACAGCCTCATCGAGGCGCGTACGACATTGTTCGAGATTCTCTGGAGTGGGGGAGATCAACTGAGTCCGTGCATGCCGAACTGTTTCCTGCAGATGTTGAATGGTGCTGCCTGCATCGAGGCGCGCTGCAGGCTTCCCTGCCCCTGCAACTTCGCCGTTATTGCGCGGCATCCTTGCCTCCAACGGCATCGTCTACGATCGCGCTACTGACAGATTGAGCACTCGGCCGGTATGCTCCCGCACTGTACTGCCGCGCTAATTCCTGGATGCGCTGTGTCCGGTTCACCGACTGGGCCGACAACGCTTGCGAAACATTCTCCGCCAGGCTGGAAATGTCCGCGTGATCGCCGTTGACTGAGCCCGTTCCGCGCGTCGAAGAAGTGGAATTAAGAGCGTCGGTAGGATTCGTTTCCGGCGTGCGCCCGGTTTGTAGCCCGGCCGCGCCATTCAGATTTTGATTCTCGATTCTCATAATTGCGCCGGCGAACAAATGCCGGATTCCTTCAACATGCGTCCCATAGATTCCAAAGCGCTGCGATGCATTTGCGAAACACGGCTTTCATGCACGCCCATCTCGCTGCCGATCTCCTTCATCGTCATGTGGCTCGAATAGTGCAAGCGGATGACCTGCTGGTAGCGCGGCGTCAGGCTGTCAATCAAACGGTCCAGTACCTCGCGTAGCTGCTGGCGTTCGCAGATCTGATCCGGCACGTCGTCGGGATCGCACGCCGGGTCCCTCAACTGCGCACTTTCACTGGAGGCCACCGCCGGCGTCTGCGTCCGGTTCAGCACTGCGCGCCGGCTCCGCATCTCAGCCAGCGAGATCATCAACCGGTCGCACAGTTCCTCCTCGCTTGGCTCGCGCTGCAACGTGGCCATCAATTCCTGGCGCGCAGCGCTTACCTGCTTCTGCCAGCGGCGGAGTCTGCGCGGCGCCAGATCATGCCGGCGGAGGCTATCCAGAATCTCTCCCTCAATCCGGTATCGTGCGTAGATCGAAAACGGCACGGCAGTGTTGGCGTCGTAGCAGCGTCCCGCGCTCACCAGGCCCAGCAGGCCCGATTGCGCCAGGTCGTGAAGTTCCAGGCAGGTGTTCGGGGGCAGCGACCCGTAGACGCGCCGCGCGATGGAATCCACTAGAGGCAGGCAGCCGAGAATCCTCTCGTGTGCCGACGTGGGTGCTTCGAGCGAGCCGGCCGCGTCGAACACCGCCGCGTGTGCGTGCGGCATCAACGCAGAACTGTCAACGGCGTCCACGGTTGGATCTCCACTTTCTTTTAGCGGCAAATCTCTTAATTTTGCTTCACAATTCTGATTAAACTGTGATGCTTGCGACGGCAAAAACACTACGCACCGGTAGACAGGTTAACTGGGAACAGGTCAACGGACAATATTGCAAAAGGTGCAGTCCGCAGAGCTAACCAACGTTCTACGACAAAGGGTTACAAAGATAATTTACTGTAAATTGTGTGGATTTTACTCTATATTCCACACAATTATGGCCGATATTAAGAGGCACATGCGCCAGGGCACAACATTGCTGTGGATCCGAAACGCGCCGCCCGGACCCGCGGAAATCAACTTGATGGAGAACCTCCATCGCTTCGTCATCCAAGTAGTCCACGACGCCGCCGAAGCCGTTGAGCGGTTGCGTTTGGTGAGAGCGGCCGTAGTCCTCGCGGAATTTCCACTCGCCGGCTCCGAGCCGGCGGATTTGGTCGAAACCATCCACGAGAATTCGCCTCACACTCCCGTTCTTGTCCGTGACCCCAGGGGATCGGTAGCGGACGCTATCCGCCTGGTCCGCTTGGGCGCCGAACATTTCATGAGCGGTCCCTTCAACGAGAACGAATTGTTGGAACAGTTGGAAAACGCCGCCGAGAAACTCCGCGTAAACGCGATCGTGACGGGCACGGAAACCGAGCCGTGGAAGCGGTTCTTCATTGGTGAAAGCCGGCCAATTCGCGACGTCGAGCAAATCATTCGGCTGGCGGGCCCGAAGCGCTCCACGGTTTTGATTACCGGTGAGACCGGCACCGGCAAGGAAGTAGTCGCACGCGCTTTGCATCAGGCCAGCCCCCGGGCGCACGTCGGCATGGTCGCCGTGAATTGCAGCGCGTTGCCGGAAAATCTATTGGAAGCGGAACTGTTCGGCCACACTAAAGGCGCGTTCACCGGGGCCTTACAGCAGCGCGTGGGGCGGTTCGAACAGGCCAATAACGGAACGTTGTTTTTGGACGAAATCGGCGATATGCCACTCGACCTGCAAGCCAAACTGCTCCGCGTGCTACAGGAGCGCGAGTTTCAGCGGATTGGCAGTTCGGAAACGGTTCACGTCGACGTCCGTGTGGTGGCGGCTTCGAACGGCAATCTGGCGGAAAAAGTAGCTCAGGGGACCTTTCGCGAAGACTTGTTCTATCGGCTCAACGTGGTGCCCGTCACCATGCCGCCGTTGAGAGAGCGGGCGTCGGATATTCCGCTTTTGGCGCATCATTTTCTGGAAAAGATCTGCCGCGTGGAAGGTATTGCGGTCAAAAGAATCTTCCGCGAAGCGCTCGACCGCCTCTGCGCCTATCATTGGCCGGGCAATGTGCGGCAACTGGAGAATGCCATCGAGATGGCGGTGGTGCTCAGCGGTGACCGCCTGGACCTGTATCCAGCCGATTTCCGTTTGCCTGATTTTGGCGTGCGCAAGCCTCTGGCGCCAGCCGCATCCGCTGCGGTGTTGCCGGAAACCGGCCTCGATTTCGAAGCCGCCGTCGCCACCTTTCAGCGCAATATTATCGAGCAGGCCCTGGAGCGGTCTGGCGGCAACAAAACCGTAGCGGCCGACCTATTGCGGATGAAACGGACGACGTTGCTCGCCAAACTCCGCAATCTCGAGACTCCTGCCAACGTAGTTTCGATCAAGTCGGCGTAGCCGAAGGTGTTGTTCGGCCAAAGGCCAGCGCCGTCAAAGCAACCGACGACAACACCAGCAGGCCGTCTCGCAGCAGCGTCTTTAGACTGATGGCCTCGCCGAACCCGAAGCATGCACAATCGATTTGCAGGCCCTTTGTGTACGATCTCAGCATGACCGCAAAGAAGACCACCAGCAGGGCCGACGCCGCGATGGCGCTTTGACGCAGCCAGAATCCCGTGAGCAGCAAAAGCCCCAGCGCCAGTTCGAACCAGGGCAGCGCGCGCGCCAGGGTCATCACGGCCCACTCCGGCAATACGCCGTACGCGTCTATGGCCATGGCGAATAGCAACCAAGGCTGGCGAAGCTTTGACCACGCGGCGTAGACAAACACAGCCGCCAACCCGACGCGCAGAATCAAAACCAGCCAGCGTCGCCAGTTCACTTGGTTAATAGCTGGTCGATGAAGCGCCGCAGCAGATCGTAACTGACCGCGCCGGAGATCGGGTACCGCTGATTCTTGTATGTGATCACCAGCGTCGGCGTCTGCCGTACCCCGGCGGCCTGCCCTAACTGAATATCCTGATCCACTGACGCGACAATCTGCGGGTCCTTGACAAGCGCACGCACCTGCTTCGCCTCGCTCGGCGAAAGTGCGGCGCACACCGTGTCCCCGACTTTTCCATCGGAGGCCCAGGAATCCTGCCGTTTGAATAGCACGTCGCATGCGGCTTCGTACTTCCCAATCCTGCCGGCGGCGCAGGCGTAGCAGGCAGCCTCGCGCGCGTGGGCATGCTGCGGCAGCGGGAAGTCGCGGTGAACCAGGTAAACCTTTCCCTTGGCGACGTAATCGTCGGTCAGCGGGCGGATTGTCTGCTCATAGAGAAGCTTACATGAAGGACACTGAAAATCGCTGAAGACCTCGATCGAGATCGGGGCCGTGAAAACTCCCACCGATTTGATGATCTCCGGCGCCGATTTCGAACCTCGGCTGGGGACACCACCGATCGTCAAGGTGCAGCACAGCAGTAGGACAAGACGGCTCATGCAGTCGCTCCTATCCTATTGTAATGTGGGTTCCCGCTACCCCACAGCCTGAGTCGATCCTTTTTCCACTTGCTCCAGGGACAATTGATGCACTTTCAGCAGCAGATCCACTTCATTCTGAGGAATCGATAGCGCGGCCGCAATGGTTTCCGCGTTCTCACCGCGACGGCGCATGCGCAGCACTTGTCCGCGCTTGTTGAGATTCAGCGGCTGGCCGGGAGCGGGCACCGGCGTGGGTCGCGGTGCTTCCTCATGCTCGGTTCGCACGCGTTCCGTGGTGGCGGTCACTTCAGCCAGACGCCGCTCGAAGTGCTCGCGGTCCTCGCGGCTGCGCCGGGCCATGGCACGAAAGTTCAAATGCAATAGGAACGAGTACAGCAGGCAGGTCGCGCTCACCGCCAGCAGGGCGAATATTTCCAGCGGTTGAATCAGCGGCATCCAATCCATCGTCATTGCAGTTCCTCCTTGGGTGGAGCAATCTCCAGACGTTGCGCGCGGCTCACAATATGCTGCACGCGCACGCCGTAATTGCCATCCACCACCACAACCTCGCCGCGGGCGATCACGCAGTTATTCACCACCACCTCCACCGGCTCGTTGACCCCGCACTCGAGTTCCACAATCGATCCCGGCGTCCACTTCAGCACCTGCTGCAACGGCATTTGCGCCTTGCCGAATGAGACGCTCACCGGCAGCTCCACGTCGAGCAGTAGGTCCAGCGTCTCCAGGTTCTTCATCGGCGCGTCCGGTGTCTGGTTAATCTCCGGCATATCTTTCTCCTATCGCTGGGGCGACCATCGCCGCTCCATGTATGTGCGCAGCCGCAAAATGCCCTGCGATTTCAATTGCGCGATGCGTGATAAATGCATCTGCATGATTTCCGCGATTTCGCGTAAAGTTGCTTCTTCGTGGTAGTACAAGCTCAAAACCGTTCGTTCCATGGGCGGCATCTGCTCGATCGCCTGCGCCAGCAGCGCCTCTAGTTCCGCGCGTTCCAGCGTGGTCGATGGCAGGTTATCCTCCGAGTCCGGAATGTAGTTCAACAGGTCGCCTTCCTGGTCCTCGTTGGCAAATTCGAAGCTGCCGATGGTCAGCCCGCGAATTTCGTAAAGCTGCTGTTGGTATTCCTCCAGACTGATCTTGAGCTCCGCCGCGATCTCTTCCTCCGCCGGAGCCCGTCCCAGGCGTTGTTCCAGCATGCTGATGACGGCTTCAATCTGTTTGGCGCGCCGCCGTTTGTTCTTGGGCGCCCAGTCCAGTTCGCGCAGGCTGTCAAGAATCGCGCCGCGAATCTTGTGCTCCGCATAGGTCTTGAGTTGTACGCCCTGCCCGGGATCAAAATTATCTACCGCCGCGATCAGGCCGACGACTCCGGTCGAAATCAAATCGTCCAGGCTGACGTTTTCCGGCAGACGATCGTGTATACGGCGCGCGATCAGGCGGACCTGCGGCAGATGCTCCAGGATAAGTTGCTCCCGCTCTGCGGTCGTGCCTTCTTCGGTATGGTACTTGTACATACGCGCGCTGCCTTGCTGTTCTTAGTTATGCCGCGGAAAGTGCCCGTTCGTTCCGGCTCTCGAGTACGCGCTCTAACAACCGTTCCGCCGTCGCCGGTTCCAGATCCTCCGGGATTTGCTGACCCGTCCCCAGAAATGATATAGGTTTCCCCGTCCGCACTGATTCGCCGATCACCCCGCCCCACGCCGAGGTTTCGTCGAGCCGCGTGAAGATCAACTTCGCCGGCGCAAAGACCTCGAAGCGGTCGATTACGCTGCTCAAATCCGCGGGACGCATGGAAGCCGGTGCCACCAGGTGTACCTCGATCGCCGGATGCTGAGCGAGGAACCCGGCCAGTTCCGAGGCTTCTTCCATATCTGCCGCCGCGTAGCCCGGCGTGTCAATCAAAATCAAGCCCTTCTCCCGATTCGCTTCCAGCGCTTGCTGCAGCGTGCGCGTCGAGTCCACCGTTTCGAATGTCGCGCCGATGATGGCCGCGTAGGTCCGCAATTGCTCCGCGGCGCCCACGCGATTGGTGTCCGCCGAAATCAGATGAATGGGCCGCGATGCCGAAATGCCGTATCGAACCGCAAGTTTCACCAGCGTGGCTGTCTTGCCGCTGCCAGGCGCGCCCACCAAAGCGACTATGCGTGATTTATTGGCCGGGCCGTCGAAAGCTGCATCGGTCGAAAGCAAACGTTCGACCTCCGCGCGAACCGCGCGTTCCACGGATTCGCGATCGAATGTCCTGCGCCGCGACCACGTCGCCGGATCGCCATCCAGGCGGGCGTGCGCTTGCTTGACTAGCCTTTTCGTAACTTCCAGGGAGAATCCGGCGTCCATCAGGCGGCTGAATGCGTCAGCAAATTCCGGGGCAGGAACCGCCCACGAATACGCCTGTGCATTGATCTCGTTGAGCGAGCTTCCCATCTCATCGATTTGCGTGCGGAGCCGTGCCAGTTCGCGCAACACCGGGTCTTCCGTAGCGGCCGGCTCCGCTTGTTGTTGCACCTCGCCGGCGCCTTGGCTGCTCGCATCGGCGCGTTCCGGCAACATAGCGAACACAACCTCGTACTGGCCCAGCCCCTGCGCCTCGGGCGGCGACTTGCGGCTGTTCACGAGAAGTGCGTCGGGACCCATTTCCACCCGCGCCAGTTCCACGGCATCCTGCACCGTCGGCGCGAAAAACGATTTCATCCTCATACCCGGCTCCTTATCTCGCTTTTGTTTCATTGGACTCATTGAATAACACCTTGAGAAATTACTTTCACTTCCGACGGCACTTCATTGTGCGACAGGAACACCACGTTGGCGCGCGAGGCTTCCACCATCTGCCTCAGGAAATATCGTGCCGCGGTCGACGTTACCGCCACCACCGGCGTCTCCGGTGATCCAACCTTCTGCTCGATGCGACCCAAAATATCCCGCACCGCCTGGGGAGCCAGGTTCAAATGGCTGCTCTGCTCGCTGTGCTGTATGGCGGTCTCGACGGATTGCTCAATGGACGGATCTACAAAGTACGCAGGCAGATCGCCCGCGGAGTTCAAGTAAGGTCTCACTATTGTTCGCCGAATCGCCTGCCGCACGTACTCCGTCAGCAGGATCGGATTTCGCGTCGAGGCGCCCGCTTCGCTCAAGGCTTCCAGCACCGAAACCGCATCGCGGATCGAAACGCGCTCGCGCAACAGGTTCTGTAACACTCGCTGTACGGCCGCTAGAGTCAGCAGCTTAGGCGTCAGCTCCTCAACCACTTTCGGATTCTCAACCGCCACGCGATCCAGAAGTTTCTTCGCGTCTTGTCGCGAGAACAGCTCGTGCGAATGCCGCCGGATGAGCTCCGCCAGATGCGTTCCCATCACGCTCACCGCGTCCACCACGGTGTAATTAGCCCGGCGGGCTCGCTCGGCCTGATCCGTTGGAATCCACCACGCCGGCATGCCGAACGCGGGCTCGCGTGTCGCTTGCCCATTCAGAGGTGCGCCCGCTTTACCGACTGGAATCGCCAGCTCCATTCCTTGCGGCATCTCGTAACGTGCGACTTCAACTCCTTTGAGCGAAATTCTGTATTCGCGCGGCTTGAGCGACAGGTTGTCGGTCACGCGCACCGGTGGAAAAATGTAGCCCAGGTCGGTCGCCAACTGGCGGCGAATCCCGCTGATCCGGCGCAGTAACGGCGAATTCTTTCCGCCTTCCACCATCTTGACCAGCCCCAGCCCCACCTCGACCGCCAGCGGTTCTACCTTGAGTACAGCTTCCAGATTCTCGCGCGCGGGCGGCGCTTTGGTCTCTGTCACCTTCTTCGCTTCGAGGCCCCGCTTCCGCATTTGCCACGCCGAGGTCCCCATGCCCGCTCCCAGCAGCAGAAACGGAATGGTCGGCAAGCCTGGGAACGCGGAGAGTGCCACCAGTACACCGCTCGCCAGCAGCAGCGGCTGCGGGTTCCCGAATACTTGTTTCTTGAAGTCGGCTCCCAGGCGCGTGTCGGAGCTGGCGCGCGTCACAATCAAACCGCCGGAAATGGAAATCATCAGCGCGGGGATCACGGTAACCAGGCCGTCCCCGATCGTCAGTACCGTATAGGTTTCAATGGCGCGCCGGAAATCCATGCCGTGCTGCAAAACGCCAATTAGAAAGCCCGCGATGATGTTGATGCTGGTGATCAGAATGCTCGCCACCGCGTCGCGCTGCGTGAACCGCGAAGCGCCGTCCATCGCGCCGTAGAATTCGGCTTCGTTGGCCAGATCCTTGCGCCGCTGCCGCGCTCCGGCTTCGTCGATCAACCCGGCATTCAAGTCGGAGTCGATGGACATCTGCTTGCCCGGCAGCGCATCCAACGTGAACCGCGCCGTGACTTCCGAGATGCGCACCGCGCCGTGGTTGATGACCACGTATTGAATCGCGATCAAAACCAGGAAAATAACTGCGCCGATGATGTAGTTTCCGCCTACTACGAAGTTGCCGAAGGCCTGGATCACTTCGCCCGCGGCGGACGTTCCGGTGTTTCCGTTGAGCAGGATCAGCCGTGCTGAGGAAATGTTCAGCGCCAGGCGGAAGAGTGTCAACAAGAGCAGCGTCGTGGGGAACACGCTGAACTCTACCGGCCGCGTGATGTACATCGCCACCATCATCACGATCACTGACATCATGATGTCGGTGACAATCAGCACGTCGAGCACGAAGCCCGGAAGCGGCGTGATCAGTGCGATTACGATCGCGAGCACCGCAATCGGCACTCCGAGCTCGGAAGCGCCGGAGAGATTGATCCCTCCGAATCCCTTCCAAGGTGCCGGTGCGGCGATGGCTTTCGTCTCTGCCAAGTTCGATTGCTCCCTAAGCCGGTAAACGTCCCCGCATCAGCCGGTAGATATACGCCAGGATCTCGGCGACGGCGCGGTACAGATGCGCCGGGATTTCCTGTCCGACCTCTGCGGATTTATACAGCGCCTGCGCAAGCGGTGGATTTTCGATCAGCGGCACCTGGTTCTCGAGTGCGCGTTCGCGTATCCGCAGCGCCAGGTAGTTCTTCCCTTTCGCCACTACCTTGGGCGCCGTCGTCCAATCCAACTGGTAGCGAATGGCCACGGCATAATGCGTCGGGTTTACGATCACCGCTGTCGCCGTGGGAACTTCCTTCATCATGTTGCGGCGGATGCGGTCGCGCATCAGGCGGCGGATGCGCATCTTCATCTGCGGATTACTTTCGGATTCCTTGAACTCTTCGCGCACCTCCTGGCGGCTCATTCGCAGGTCCTGCTTGTAGCGGCGGCGTTGGCGGGCTAAGTCGATCAATCCGAAAACTAAGAACAGCCCGGCGCCCCGCCACAGCAGCGAAATCATCGAGTTGCCCACCTGGCGCGCTCCCAGTTCCACTCCCTGGAGCGGCAGTAGAAAGTACTCCTCCATGCGGTCGCGGCAAATGAAGTAAACGCAGGCTCCGAACAGCGGCAGCATGATGATGGCCTGCATGAGCGCCGGGAAATTCTGGCGTGGCAGCTCGCGCAGCTTGCTCAGTGGGTTGAAACGTTGGAAATCCGGAGCGAGCTTTTTCGCGCTCAAGCCGAACCGTGTAACCAGCATTTGCGCAGCCAGTGTCACCACTACCAGCGCCCCACCCGCTGCAACCAGCGGCATGAACGTCCGCACCGCCAGCACGGCACTGATGTGCACAAAATCGGCATTTTGAAAATCGCGCATAAACGCCCGCTGAATCAGAAAACGCGCCGTCATCCGCGCTTGCTCCAGCCATGCGCCACCCCACTTGGCCACGATTGCCGTAAAAGCCAAAAACTGTGCCGCTGGAACAAACTGCTTCGAGGTCGGAAACTGGCCCTCTTTGCGCGCCCGCTCCAGCCGCCGCGGCGTTGCCTGCTCAGTTTTTTGACCCCGGTCGCTCATCTCGTTGCCGTCATCTGGCGAACCCCGCCACCGTCGCCACCTGGCGGAAAACCTGCGGGAACAAAACAGCAAGCGCCGCCAGCATCGCTACGGCGGCCATCATCTTCACCGGAAAGGCCAGCATCAGTAATTGCAGTTGCTGGTTCAGCCGGCCCAGCAGCGCCAGCGCCAGGTCCACCAGCATCAGCAGCGCCACCGCCGGCAGCGCCAGCCGCAGTCCTACCGAAAACATGCCCGATCCCAGTCGCAGCACCTGTTCCGCGCTTCCCGGCGCCAGCGCGAACGATCCCGGCGGAAACGCGTCCAGGCTCCGTACAAACGCACGAATCACTTCACGGTCCAATCCCATGGCGAAGAACAGCATCCCAGCCACCAGTTGCGCCAACACAACAAGCAGGCCCGAGTCGGCCTGCGTGGAAGGATCAACCATGGACGCGTATCCAAATCCGGCTTGTAATCCGATAATCTGCCCCGCCATCAAAAACGATTCGCTCAACACCGAAACTGCCACTCCGATCGTCAACCCCAGGGTGAGCTCGGCCATTATTGCCACCACCAGGCCACCCAGGTAGGGCGCCGCCATGTTCACTTGCGGCCATTTCGGAAACAACGCCAGCGTGACACTGAAGCCTAACAGTACCCGCGCAACATCCGGGCCCGCATGAATCCCCGGCAGCGGTACAAAAATGAAAATACCGGTTACTCGCGCCAGCACCAGCACGAACCCGAACACCATGGCCAACGGGAGCGTCAACTGGTGAGGCACTCAACTACCTCGCGTACCGGCCCAAATCACCCAAAACCTGGACCGTATATCCAGTCATCTTCTGCAACATCCACGGCATCAGGAGCACAATCCCAAACAGAAACGCCACCAGGCGCGGAACCGTGCTGAATCCCGTATCCTGGATCGACGTCACAATTTGAATCAAGCTGACCACAATACCCGCCAAAAATCCGATTGCCAGCAGCGGCGCGCCCAGCCAAAGCGTCATCATAAGAGCCTGACGCAAGATTTCAACCACGTACTCGGGAGTCATCGCTCCTCCTTTTTATGTATAGAAACTCTTCATTAACGAACCCACTACCAGGTTCCATCCATCCACCAGCACGAACAGCAGAATCTTGAATGGGGCGGAGATCATCACCGGCGGCAACTGGATCATTCCGATCGATAGCGTCACCGATGCCACCACCAGGTCGATCACCATAAATGGCAGGAACAAAACCGCACCAATCTGGAACCCCGCTTTTAGTTCCGATAGGATGTACGCCGGAATCAGCACCTTCAAATCCAGATCGGCCGGCGTGCGCGGCGGTTGCGCGTGCGTCACCTCCACAAACAAGCTGATGTCCTTCTCGCGCGCAAACCGAATCAGAAATTTCTTCAGCGGCTGGGTTCCCTCATCGAAAGCCTTATCGAAGGTGAGCTGATTCTTTTCCATCGGCTCCCAACCCTTGTGGTACATCTCCGTCGCCACCGGACTCATGATCAAAATGGTCAGAAACAGCGAAATGCCCACCAGCACCTGATTCGACGGCGTGCTTTGCGTCCCCAGTGCCTGCCGCAAAAAATGCAGTACGACGGTGATGCGCAGAAATGGCGTAATCGACATCACCACCGCCGGCAGCAGCGTCAGCAGCGTCATCAAAATCAGAATCTGCATCGGGACGCTGAGCTGTGATCCTTGCGGGCTGCCAGTCGAGGGGGTGATGCCGAATAGCGAATTGGCCGGCACGGGCGCACCGTCGACCGGCCGGGCAAAAGAGAACCAGAGAACTAGAGTCAGAAAGCTCGCAAACCTTTGCTTCATTGCGCGGCTCCGGTGCAGTGCTCGGCAACCGCTATGTCGCTGTCTGCCCGCCACTCCACCCGCTCCACCAGCGTGCACCCCGAAGGAGAAAGAGCCAGCAACACCGCGTGATCGGATACGCGTACCAGGTGCACCGAGTGCTGCGGCGTCAGTGGCAATCGTGCAATCGACTCCAGGTGCCGCTCCGATTTGCGGCGCGCCCCGCGCGGCAATGCCATGCCGCGATTTCGCAGCAACCAGAGCAGGCCGCCGAGTAATCCCAGAACCAGGAGTACCGATAGGATCTGCTGCGCCATTCAGGTCCTGGCCTCGAACATCGTGACCCGCACGCCAATGCTCTTTTCGAGAACGACAACTTCTCCGCGTGCCACTGGCGCGCCCCCCACTAAAATGTCGAGGTAGTCTCCAGCCGTTTTGGGAAATGCGATCACGCTGCCCGTTTCAAGCTCGAGGATTTCACGCAGCCGCATCCCGCGGTGGTCCAGTTCAATCTGGACCTCCACCGGCATGTCGGCGAACGAAGCAATCTCTTCCAGTGCGGAACTAGCCGGCATCTTACCCCTGAATCAAATTGATGGTGTCCTGCGTCAGCGTGTCGGTTGTGGTGATAACCTTGGCCGACGCCTCATACGACCGCTGGAACGTAATCAGATTGGTGAACTCCTGCGCAATATCCACCGTCGAAGATTCGAGCGATCCCGACAGGATGTTTCCTCGGCCGCCCGTATTCGGCGTGCCGATCGCCGGTATGGCCGTTTGCGCGCTCACTTGGAAATTGTTGTCGCCCACCGAAGTCATTGAATCGGGATTGCGAATGGAAGCCAGTGCCAGTTGCGCCACCGCCAGCTGCTGGCCGTTCGAAAACTGCGCCAGAATCTCGCCGCCGTTGGACAACGAAATGTGCGTCAACTGCGCCGCTGCCTCTCCGTCCTGAGATTCCGTGGCCACCGCCGTTGGTGTGGCGAACTGCGTGATGTTCGGCGTGCCGTCCGTGTTGTAAAGTGACCAGTTCACCGCCAGGTCGTTCGCGCCGTCGGTCAACCCGGGGACCTTGATGGCGATCGGGCTGTTCGCCGCGGCCGGAGTCAGCAGATTGCCGTTGGCATCGAAAGTCAGGGTTCCCGTGGCGTTGGGAATGGCATAGGGAGACCCGGCCGTGCCTGCTTTCACGTCCGCCCCCGGAATGGTCACCGCGTAGGTCCAGCTGTTGGAGGCGGTTTCCGTGAAGGTCATGGTCAGCACATGCGAGTTGCCCAGCGAATCATAAACTGTGATCGGCGTCGTAAACGTCCCGGTGGTCCCGCCCACCGTGGCCGCCGCGTTGAGGTTCATGGAAATCGACATGCTCGTCGTCGCCACCGGCGGTTGCAGTGCCCCCGAAGGAATCGTGATATTGCCGATTGCGCCGCTCGTATTCAGTACCCCGGCCGTCGACGACCAACCTTGCACATACTGCCCCGTCGCCGTCATCAGGTTCCCGTTGGCGTCCACCTGAAAGTTGCCCGCGCGCGTGTATTCCGTCGCCCCGGTGGAGGGGTCCTGCACCACGAAAAATCCGTCGCCTTGAATCGCGCCGTCCAGCGCGCCGCCCGTTGTTTGAATCGCGCCCTGCGTGAATTCCGTGGTCACCTGCGGTTGTCCCGTGCCCAGCCCCACCGACGAGCCGTTCCCTAACCCGAGATTCTGCGCAACCAGGTCGTAGAACGATACCGTCGCCGCTTTGTAGCCGGTGGTGTCGAGGTTCGCCAGGTTGGTTCCCACCGTATCCACGCCGACCTGTGCGGCATCGAGTCCGGTCAACGCTGCTGAAAATGAAGTGAACATTGCGGTTTGTCTCCTTGTGTTTATGAATGAGTGAATGAATTAAGAGTTCGTGCCGGAGTTGCTTCCCGTCGCCGTCGTGGTGGGCTTCGCGTCCGTCACCAGTTGCTGCACTCCCTGGTTTATGCCGATCATCTGTTCGAGTTGGCTGAATTGCGCCAACTGCGTGACGAATTGCGTTCCATCCATGGGATTCAGTGGATCCTGATTTTGCAACTGCGCCACCAGCAGTTGGAGGAATTGCTGCTCGGTGACCTGCGCTTCCTGGGCCGTCGCCGAAGAAAGATTACTCGATGAACTCGAGTTCCCCGTGTTGGACTGCGTATTTGGTGTCACCGGGCTGGTGGCCATAGGCTAGTTGCTCCTTTGAATGCTGGATTCCAATTCGCGAACCCACTGCGGCGTGGACTCGTCCTGCTGCTGGTCTTGCGAATTCTGTTGCTGGCTCCCGCCGCCGTTGCGCTGCTGGGAATTGCCGTGGCCGTTGGCGTCGCGGCCGTGGTCCTGTCCGGCGTTGCTGCCGTTGCCGCCGGGTTGCCACGTCTCGGCTCGATAGCCGTTGACTTGCAGTCGTCCCATTAGGTCCGGCAATCCATCGCGAAGGCCGCGCGTCAGTCCCGTGTCCGGCGTCCGCACCGAAACATGAAGTTCCCCGGCTCGTTCGCTCAATCGAACTTGCACCGAGCCTTGGTCCGCGCTGGAAAGGCGCAGCGAAATGTTGCGTACGCTCTCCGTCGTGCGCACCGCGTTTTCGCCCTGTGGCTCCACCAGCTTCGTGGTGCCCGTATCGGCGGTTGCCTTGGCCGCGATCGTGTTGCGTGCGTCCGTTGGCACGGTTGGTATCGTGGCCGTGCCCGTGATGTTAGGCTGCGCCGCCGGCGCATCCTGCGAACCACCGGCCGCTGCGCGCAAATCGCCCGCCGCGTCCGCGCCGGCGGGGGCAGGCTGCTCCTCGCTGTCTGAATTCGAATTGGCGTCACCGGAAAGCTGGCTCCCGGTCGCCGGCTGTGCGGCCTGGTCCGCCTGCGCTTTCGTTTGAGGCGCGGATGCATCGCTTTTCTTCGCAGCCGAAGCGCCTGGTGTATCTGTCGCCGTCTCGCCGCTCTTCGCCGCGTCAAAACGTGATGCTGAAATCACGCTTTGTGAATCGCGCAATGCCACCGTCGCCGCTACCCCTGCCCGCTGCACCACTCGCGCCGCGAACGCCGTCTCACTATTCGCCAGCCTTTGGCTCAGCTCGGTGCCGGCCTGTTTGGTGATCTGAAACTCCGCAGCTTGCGCTGCCCGTGCCGCCTGGGCTGCCGCTTTGCCGCCCAATATCGTGTCAGCCGCCGCCTTTCCGAGATCTTGTCCCAGCGCCCCGTCGGCTCGTGGGTTTCCCGCCTGCTTGAGGAATGACTCGCTGTCTGCCGGCTCGAGTTGCGGAAGGATATCGTTCAGTACCGCTTGAAACGGCAACGGCGGCATATTGTCCGCCCCGGGCTGCGCCCCAGCGTCGGCCGTTGTACTGTCGCTGTTATGTGAATCCGGAACCTTATTTACCCCGCGCCGGCTCGCCGGGTGAGGTGCCTCCGCGCCTGATGCGTCCTTCTGCTGCGCTTGGTTGGACGCTGTGTGCTCAGACGATTGCGCCGCCGGCGTGTTCCCCGGCTGCGCCGTTGAGGTCGAGCCGTTCTCGGAATGAACGGACTGCGCAACGGGATGGGAGTTTTGGATGGGGGCAGTCTGCCAGGTCGCGGAGGTTGAAGGGGAACTGGAGATGAGCACGGCGGGGACAGGTGCAGTTCCCGAACCAGTCAGATACCTTAGATTTTCAGCGGTTTACACCTAGATCGCCTGTCAAAATCGTGACTTTTGCCGGTGCTTGGCAAAATCTTGACGGCCGCCCATATTAACCCTAATCTACATATCGGCCAAGGTCCGTTGATTCTCTAGGGCCTTTTTTTCCCCGCCCCTTCGGCACCACGCTTGCACCCCTCCCCGCGGTACGAATTTCTCATGGATTCCTTAACTATTTCCGCCGCCAGCGGCATGCGTGCCCTCATGGACACCCTCAACATGTCCGCCAATAACCTCGCCAACTCCAGCACCAACGGCTTCAAATCGGATAAGGAATTCTACGGCCTCTACACTTCCGCCGAAGCCCAGGCCGCTGCCGATGCCGAAGGTTATCTCGCCTCCACCAACCCCGTCGTTCAGTCGCAATATACCGACTTCGCACAGGGCATGCTCGTCCGCACCGGCAATCCGCTCGACCTCGCCCTCAACGGAAAAGGCTTCTTTGCCGCCAACGGCACTTCCGGACCTCTTTATACCCGTAACGGCAATTTTAAACTCACACCCGGCGGCATGCTCGTCACTCATGAGGGTTACCCGCTGCGCACCATCGAAAAGCTCCCCATTCAAACGCAATCCAATTCGCCTCTGAACGTCACCCCCGAAGGTGAAGTGCAGCAGGATGGCGTTACCCTGGGCACACTGGAAATCGTCAACTTCCCCGACACCAAAGCGCTCAGCAAGCAGGGCAACAATTACTTTCGCAACGAGGATCCCAAGAACCAACCGGTGCCGATCCCCGAAACCCAGGTCGAACAAAGCAAGATCGAAGGCTCCAACGTCTCTACCGCCGGCGCCGCCGTTCGCCTGGTCCACGTCATGCGGCAGTTCGAGATGCTGCAGAAGGCCGTCACCATCAGTGGAGACATGAACAAGCACGCCGTAGAAGAAGTGGCGCGCGTCACTTCCTAACAACGCACGAGGAGATCGCATGATAACACCCACACAACACACCGCCGCCGCATTGCCCGACGCCGCTCAGCCGGCCGCTGCCAGCAGCAACACCAGTACCGAGTGGCAACAGTTCTGCGACTGGTTTTCTCACCCCATCACGCCCGGTTCCGGGTCCACGCCGCCGGCTTCCGCACAACCCGCCGCCGCTACCACAGCGGCCACGCAAACCACGCAGCCCGCGCCCGCCGAGTCGCTTTGGGAGACCTCCGTCACCGGTGCTGGCCCGTTTGACTCAACCAGCGTCTACAACCCCACCCAATTCGCTACCGCCCAGACGGCGCAACAGATGGCGCAGATCGTCGGCGGCAAGGAGCAGGATTTCACGCTCGGCCTTTACACCACCAGCGCCCCCATCCGCGAAATCGTCGGTGCTGGTGAAAATCCGTTGAACGCAGGCTTGGTCGCGGACCTGTTCCAGAAGTACGGCGACCAGCAAGGCAGCTACGCCTGGACCGTCATCGATCGCGACCTCGGCATCGCACAAAGTTAATCTTCAGGAGGCTCTATGATCCGCGCACTTTTCAGCGCCGCCAGCGGGATGAACGCGCAGCAGACCAATATCGAAAACATCGCGAACAACCTGGCCAACTCCAATACCACCGGCTACAAGGCCCGCCGCGCCCAATTTCAGGACCTGCTCTACCAGACCATGACCGCGCCCGGTACCCAGGCCAGCCAACAAACCTTCGTTCCTTCTGGTTTGCAGTTGGGTCTCGGAACACGCGCCGCCTCTAACGAAATCATCTTTACGCAAGGCGATTTCTCGCAAACCGATAATCCTCTGGATGTCGTGATCCAGGGCCAGGGCTTTTTCCAGATCCAGCAGCCGACCGGCGTGCTCGCCTACACGCGCGCTGGAAACTTTCAGTTGGATCAGAACGGCAACGTCGTCAATAGCAGCGGCTATCCTGTCGTCCCGCAAATCACCATTCCGCCGCAGGCGCAATCCGTCACCATCGCGCAGGATGGCACCGTCAGCTACACGCTCCCCGGCCAAACCGCCGCGCAGACCGCCGGCCAGATCCAACTCGCCGACTTCCCCAATCCCGCCGGTTTAAACAGCATCGGCAGCAATTTGTATCTCCCCACCGACGCCTCCGGCAACCCCATCGTGGGCGCACCCGGCAGCGCTGCCGGCATGGGTACGCTGCTGCAAGGCTATACCGAGCAGTCCAACGTCAGCGTCGTTGAAGAGTTCATCAATATGATCGTGGCGCAGCGCGCCTACGAAGCGAATTCCAAGGTCGTGAAAGCCGCTGATGACATGTATCAGCAGGCCAACAATCTACGGCAATGATCCGCACACCCCTCCATCTGGCGCTCATTCTGGCTGCCTTGTGGGTGGCTACCCGGATGGCCGAGCCTTGCACGGCTGTCGAAGGCGATCGCATCACCGCGGGCGACTTGGCTCGCGCCGTCCCTGCGTTCGCCTCCGTTCCCCCGGGTGAAGAGATCGGCTACTCGCCCATCCCCGGCGTGCGGCGCTATTTCTATTACCCGGAATTGCACCGCCTGGGTCTCCAGTACAACGTCGACGGTCTTCCCACCGAAGCGCAGGCCTGCATTGAGCGCGTCATGGAAACGCTGCGCCCGGAAAACGTCATCGATGCCATGCGCAAAGCATTAGATGATCCCCAGGCGCACATCGACATTCTGGAGCTCAGCCGCTTCCCCATACCGCACGGCGACCTGGAGTTTGATCGCTCCAACTTACCGGTCGGCACCGATGGCGCAGTCGTTTGGCGCGGCGTGGTCCGCTACGCCGGCAGCCGTAAGTTCGGCGTCTGGGCTAGCGTCAAACTTCGCGTCCAGGGTTATCGCGTTGTCGCGACGGAGAATCTCTCCGCCGGCAAACCCGTGCAAGCCGCCCAGGTGAAACTCGAACCGGCCGAAGTCTATCCCGTTCCGAGGACCGCCCCCCTGACCCTCGATACCGTCATCGGCTCTAACATCCGGGTTCCCGTGCTCGCGGGCGGTGTAATCGCTCCCGGTATGATCGACGCTCCCAAAGAAGTGGAGCGCGGCGATGTGGTGCAGGTCGAAGTACAAAGCGGGACCGCGCTCCTCAAGCTCGAAGCCACCGCCGATACCGCCGGCCGACACGGCGAGCCCATCAAGGTCCACACCCTCGCGAACGGCAGGAGTTTCTCGGCGCGCGTCGCCGGCAAGGATCGCGTGGTCGTCGCCGCCGGTACTGAACCCGTTACTCAGGTCTCCAAGCCATGACTTTCCGCCCATCCGCAACTAAAATGTTCGGCGCGGCAGCGCTCGGTGCCGTGTTATGCCTTGTCGTTCCCGCGCAAACCACGCAAACACCGCAAACCACGCAGAATTCCAAATCGAAGCAGAAGACCCAGAAACCGCCCGAGGAATCCCCCCTCGATCGCTACGTTCGCGAGGCCATGCGTAATGCCCCGGCGAATGCCGGCCCCGTTTCCGCTCCCGGCTCCACCTGGGTTCCTTCCTCTCGCCTCCTCGATCTCGGAAGCGATGTCCGCGCTCGTCAGGTGGACGACATGGTCACCGTGCTCGTCGCCGAAAACGTCGCCGCGGATGTCACCGGCGTGACCAAGACTTCGCGCGCTTCGGCCGCCAAGGCCACCATTCCCGCGTTGGCCGGCCTCACCCGCGCTACCGGACCTTGGACCAACCTGGCCAACCTCTCGACCAATACTTCACTGGACGGCGAAGGAACGACTTCCCGCCAGACCACCTTTACCACCACGCTCGCCGCGCGCGTCGTGCACGTCCTTCCCAATGGAAACCTCGTCGTCGAAGGCGCGAAAGACATTCAAGTGAATGCCGAGCGGCAGAACGTCGTTGTGCGCGGCGTAGTTCGTCCTGCGGATCTCGACACCACCAATACCGTCCGCTCCGACCACATGGCCGAAGTCGAGGTGCGCATCAATGGCAAAGGCGTCGTCAACGATGTCGCCAAGCGGCCTAACATCGTCTACCGCGCTCTGATGGGCTTGCTGCCGTTCTGATGCCAGAGTTATGAAGCGATTTGTCCCGATTCCGCTGTTGTTGGTTGCCTTAAGCGCGCTATCACCAGCGCCCGCTGCCACACGCCTGAAGGAACTTGTGGCAATCGGCGGAGTGCGCGACAACCAGCTCATCGGATATGGACTCGTCGTCGGTCTGGCCGGCACGGGCGACCGCCAGCAGACCATCTTCTCAGCGCAGAGCTTGGCCAACATGCTCGAGCGCATGGGCCTCACCGTCAATCCGACCGCCCTCACCGTTAAGAACACGGCGGCCGTGATGGTGACCGCGACTCTTCCGCCCTTCGCGCAGCCCGGTTCGCGCATCGATGCCACCGCCGCCGCCATGGGCGATGCCCAGAATCTGCAAGGCGGTATTTTGCTGCTCACCGCCCTGCGCGCGGGCGATGGCCAGATCTACGCTGTCGCGCAAGGCCCCGTCGTCACCGGAGGTTTTTCCGCCGGCCGCTCCAACAACAGCCAGACCGTCAACCACCCCACTGTGGGCCGCGTGCCCGCCGGCGGCCTCGTCGAGCGCCCCGCTCCATCCGTCGTTCCCGTCGGTCATATTCAATTGCAGCTTCACGATGCCGATTTCACCACCTCCGCGCGCATTGCCGAAGCCGTCAACCGCAAGTTCACCCCAACTGGAACACCGCTCGCCAAGGCGGATAACTCCGCGCTGGTCACGGTGACCATTCCGCCCGACTACGCCGCTCACTCGACTGAATTCATCTCAGAGCTCGAAAAGCTCCCCGTCGATGCCGATCGGCCCGCGCGCGTCGTGGTCAATGAGCGTACCGGAACCATCGTCATGGGCGGCGACGTCCGCATTTCCCCCGTGGCCATCATGCATGGCAACCTGACGCTTCAGGTGCAGACCAGCTACGCGGTTTCGCAGCCCGGGCCGCTCTCCCAGGGCAAAACCGAAGTGGTCCCGCAAGTGAGCGTCGGCGCTAAGGAAGAGAAATCGCGCAACCTGGTGCTCAAAGAAGGAGCCACCATCGAGGAACTGGTGCGCGCGCTCGCCGCCATCGGTTCCACGCCGCGCGACATCATCGCCATCCTGCAAAATCTGCGCGCCGCCGGCGCGCTCGAAGCCGAACTGGACGTGATCTGATATGGCTGATATCTCCAGCATAGTCGCCCCGCAAATCCCGGCTCTTTCGCCCGGTCTCGACGCGCCTTCGAAGAAGGACACGCCGGAGAAGATCGAACAGGCCGCTAAACAATTCGAATCGCTGCTGATCGCCCAGCTCCTGAAATCCTCCCACGAAGCCGGCTCGAAAGGCTGGCTCGGGGAAGAGGATGAATCATCCGAGTGCGCGAGTGAAATGGCCGAGGAACAATTCGCCCAGGCGTTGGCTAATGGCGGCGGATTAGGGCTTTCCCGCATGATCGTGCAGGGCCTCAAAAAGTCGTCCGAGGCCTCCGAAACCTCTGATGCCGGAACCGTTGCGCACGGCACAAAGCCTTGATATCGTAAGCGATATCTTCCGTCTTACTAGAATTTGGCTAACACAGGACGATAAGAATCTCAGGTGATGTATGCGGATAGAGTCGACCGGTAAAAACACACCCGTTCGCCCGACGTCATCGGCTCAGCCGGGGACGCCACCCGCCCCACCTGCTCCCGCGGGCGCGGATCAAGTCGATTTGTCCGCGCTCTCCCAAGCCGCCGCCGGCCTCGCCCCCGAGAAGCTCGAGCAGATCTCGGCCGAAGTCAGTGCCGGAAGCTACAAGCCCGATGCCGCGGAAGTCAGCCACAGCATCGTCGATTTCTACTTGATTCCCCTCGAATAACTGGGCACCCTGGCATAAAACGTCGTGGCCGGACACTCGCCCAGCCAAATCGACGTCTCTGTTTCGCTTATCCCTTACGAGCCCGACACCGCAAAACGTAGTGGCCGGGCACTGCCCGGCCAACATCCGTCCCGATATTCCGTTTGTCCCGCCTACGCCTCGGCTCCCGCCAATTCCGTATAGTCCGCGGAATAGTCGGGAGTCCAGGTCGGGCTGCCTGCTTCGACCTTGTTCCAAGCTGCCGACAGGTTCTCCAGCACGCCTGCGACTTCGGCGAGTGGCGCGTCTGTCTGCTCGAAATTCGCGGCCAGCAGGCGGCGCTGCATGAAATCGTAAAGCTCCGCGAGTTGGCGCGCCAGGTTCGGCTGGGCCTCGTGGTTCAGGCAGAAGCTTAGCTCCCGGATCGCTCCCCAGGCTTTGTTCACGGCTCGCACCCGCGCCGCCACGTCCCCCGCCGCCAGGTAACCGCGCGCGTCATGCACGCAATCGATGGCTGTGCGGTAGAGAATCCGGACCAGCTCGACAGGGTCTGCCGAGAGGACGGTGGCTTCTAGGTAAGTATCGTAGGCGTTGGCCGGCATCGGTCGCTCCTGCTATCCATATCGGACCGAGTTCAGGTTTTTGTCGTAGCCTGTCAGGCTAAAGTCGAGAAAGTGCTGGAGTCGCCTTTGCCCAACGTCTGCGCGAGTTGCAGTATGTATTCCGGCGGAATCTGTTCCACCACCTGTTTGGTCGACCGGTCGATGATCTGGATGATTGGTTGGCGCGAATTCCGGTCCATCTGAAACGTAATCTCGTTCTCGTCGCCGAGCGTTCCGGCCTCGTTCACAGCCTTTACGGCCTGGATCAGGTTGCGGTTATTAGCCGCCTGCTCCGGCGGTACCGCCGCCGGGCTGGGAATTGCGGCGAGCGCTGGGGCAGCCCCGTTGGTTCCGCTGATTTCCATGGCTCGTACCTCGCTTAAAGGAGCCCACTGTGCTCCCTCATTATCCCTCTTCGGCGGAATCCGCGAATTTTTTGGCCTTTTGTTAAAGTTTTTTTTGCGACGGTCGATTTATATAGTCGAATGCGCTCCTATTTCCTTCCTTGGCTGATAGTTAGCACGCTGGCGGGCCCTTTCCTTGCATCCGCTCAGACTACCCCGTCTACCCCACCCCCTGCAGCAAAACCGTCCCCCGAGGCTACGGCCCAGAAACAGCGCGAAACCACTCTGGCCGCCATGCAGGCTTCGATCGAAAAGCAGAAGGCCGCCGTCGCAGCCTCCGTTTCCGCCTCTATCGGTAAGCAAGGGCAGACCTTAGCCCCGAAAGACTCATTTTTTACTTTAGCCCCATTGGCCCCCCCGCCCCAAAACGTTGCGGCACAAGCTTCCATGCCCGACATCGCATGCGATCCGGTTCCGGAGGATAGCGTGGCCCCCATCCTGATGGGTGCCGCTCAGCGCGAAGGTCTTGACCCTAAGCTACTTACGGCCGTTATCCAGCAGGAGTCAGGGTTCCGTCCCTGCGCGATCTCGGACAAGGGTGCCGAGGGCCTGATGCAGCTCATGCCCGACACCTCCGACCGGTTCAGCGTCAAAGACCCCTTCGACTCGAAGCAAAATATTGACGCCGGTGCCAAGTATCTAAAGGAGTTAATCACCAAATACAGCGGCAATCTCGGCCTCGCTCTCGGCGCCTACAATGCCGGCCCGGAAGCGGTCGACCAAGCCGGCGGCATTCCGAACATTCCGGAAACGACAGATTACGTGAAGTCCATCCTGACAAAGCTCGGTTTACCAACGACTTCCGAGCAAACTGCCGCGCCTATCACCGATCCGGTGCCACCTACGGCGCCGCAACAGTAGGGATCACGGGAAGAATCAGGCGGGACGGGTGCAGGCGGTCATGATAGACGATCTGGCCGGCTTTGCGCAGCACGGTTTCGTCCGCTATGGGCTTACCGGTGTTGGGGTTACGGTCGAAACGGGGGAAATTGCTACTGGATATCTCGAGCCGCACGCGATGGCCCTTCAGAAAGACATTGCCCGTGACTCCGGCGTCAATGTTCAGCTGGTAGACCTGGCCGGGAACGGCAAGTTGTGGTTTTTCAAGGGAATCGCGGTAGCGGAGCCGCAGAATGCCGTCGGTGAGGTTGCGGGCTTCGCCGTTCGGGAAAACGTCGACTAATTTGGCGGTGAAGTCGGTATCCGGCGCGGAACTGGCGGCATACAACACGACGCGAACCGGCCCAATGACCTCCAGATCGTCGCGGAGCGGCGACGTCGAGAACACCAAAACATCGGAACGGCGCTCGACGGGTCGCTGATCCATGGGTCCCCAGGCGAATACTTTGGGATTGCAGCAGGTAGCGCCGCCCAGGGTAGGGACCGGGTTCGCCGGATCGAACTCGAAGCGCTCGGGGCCGGAACGGCGCGGTGGCCTATCCGTCAAGGACCCTCCGCCATCGAGCGTGTTTGCGGCGCTGCGGCTCGTGAAATAGAACGACGTCATTCTCGCCTGGGCAGGGGGCCACTCCCGCTCGTCGATCCAGCGGTTCGCACCCATAACGAAGATGTGGGCGGGCGGGCTGGACATGATGGGCGTGTCCTTCGATTTCAGCCACTGGTCGAACCACTCGATCTGCAAGCGCCGGATAGGAGCGCTGGACTCTTTGCCGAAGTCCACATTAGCGAACTTCACCGACATATTGTGCGGCCATGGCCCAATGACGATGCGATGGACGTTGGAGTTGCGGCGCAGAGCACTGAAGGCAGCGAGATCGCTCTCGACGAAACAATCGTACCAGCCGCCGACCGAGAAGACCGGAACGTGAATCTGGTCGATATGCTCGCGGGTGCTGACGGAGCGCCAGAACGCGTCATAAGCGGGATGGTTGAGCGCTCTCTGAAACGTATCCGCGCGCTGGCCAGTGGCGGCCAGATCGGCGCGCCGCAAAGGCAGGGTGCGGACGTAGCTGTTGAAATCGAGCGGCTCAAATCCGGGGGCGCGCAGGTTTTCCGAGATCCAGAGCAGACGGTGCCCCAGTTGAAAGGCGCCGCCGGTGGAGTAATAGCGGTCGCGATAATCGTCGGACCCCGAGACAACCGGAGCGATGGCTTTCAGGTGCGGATTGTTGAGCAGCGCCGCTTTCCATTGCACGATGCCCAGATATGATCCGCCCAGCATGCCGATTTTTCCATCCGACCAGGGCTGGCGCGCGATCCAGTTCAAGGTGTCGTTGCCGTCTTTCGGCTCCTGGCCGAAAGGGTCGAAGACGCCTTCCGATTCGTAACGGCCGCGCGCGTCTTCGACGACCATGGCGTAACCGTGTTCGAGAAAAGAACGAAAGTTGGGGAGAAGATCTTCGCCTTTGTTATAAGGCGTGCGAACCAGAATGGCGGGGAACCGTCCGGTCTCGGCCGGAAGGAAGACGTTGGCGGACAGATGAATACCATCCTGCATGGGAACCGGCACGTGCAGGCGCTTGACGATTTCGAGCGTGGTGGCGGACGCCGCGAGGGCAATTAGCGCGATGAGTGGCCGTACTCGCACAGCAGTTCCCAATACGTGTCCGCGACGCGATCCAGTGAATGGAAGGACTGTACGTGGCCGGAAGCCCGGCGGCCAATTTCACGGGTGGCCTGCGGAAGTGACGCAGCTAATCTACCATGTTCCGTCAAACTGGCGGTTTCGGCAACACCGTGGGCGATACGGAGACAAAACTCGTCAGGATACCGTGACGATTCCTCGGCTTCGGTCACCATGACGGCCTTGCCGATGCCCATGAGCCGCACCGCGATACCCGATGTCTCGCCGGCTGTTGGGTAACGGAGATTGATACACGTATCGCAGGCGGACGCGGCCAGCCAGAATTCCCTTTCTGTCAGATGACCGAGGCGCAGGATGCCCGGCTGTTCGCGGAGCAGCGGTTCGACGGCACGGGCCAGATCGCTCGAAGCAAATTCGCCGGCAAGGAGCAGAGCGGTTTGCGGGAACTCGCGATGGATGGCCCGGAACGCCCGCAGAACACTCATAATGCGCTTGGATTCGCGCAGATAACCGAATACACCGAAGAGAAAACTTCGCGGCGCGAGACCGAGCGCTTCGCGGTAGCGGATGACATCGGCCGAGTGCGCGGCCGGCGGCGGAGCGAACAGATGCGGGATCTCGACGACTCGCGCGCCCGGCGCATGTTCCCGCACCATGCGGGCAGCCGCGGGATTGTGCACAATGACGGCGAGCGAGACCTCGGCGATGCGCCGCAGCATGGGATAGGCATAATAATCGGGATGAGCGGCGGAAATGGAGCGATTTCGCCAAAGTTCGTGCGCCAATTCGCGGCGCCACTCGCCGTAATTGTTAACAAATTCGTCAACGTATTCGCGTTCGTCCATCCAGCCAAGGAAGAAATGTTGCAGAACGGCGTCGTGCAATACGACGATTCCGGGGCGCTCCAGCGCCCGCTGGTAAGCGTTGCGGTGCAACTGGTTGTTGCCGAGATGGTAGAGGGAGATGTCCCAACGTCGGGGTGCGATCTCGACGGTTCCACGACGTCGCAACGCGCCAAGCAGTGCGGCGGCGTAATCGGCCACGCCGGTGCGCGCGGGTGGGAGCGGCGATTCGAAACCAACGGTCACGGCTTTTTCCGCTTACCGAATAGGGCGGTTCCCACGCGGATGTACGTGGCGCCCTCCTCGATAGCGACTTCGAAGTCGTGTGACATACCCATGGAGAGGTTGGGCAGTTCGAACTGCGCAGCCAGTTCTCGCAGCCGGCGGAAGTAGGGACGCGACGGCTCAGCGTCATCCGACCAGGGTGGCATGGTCATGAGACCAAGCAGGCGCAGGTTCTTCGTGGCACGGACGGCGTCGATGAGGGCCGGGAGTTCCGCGGGATCGGCGCCGGCCTTGGCTTCTTCGCCGGAGAGCTTTACCTCAAGCATCACATCCAGGGTCCGGCCTATTTCGTCGAGGCGCCGCGCTAATTTGGGCGAATCGACCGTTTGCACGACGGAGAACAGCTCCGCGGCTTTGCGGGCTTTGTTGGATTGCAAATGGCCGATGAGATGGAATCGCGCACCGTTGAGATCGCGCACTTCGGGCGCTTTCGATTCGAATTCCTGTACGTAATTTTCACCGAACTCGCGCAGTCCGGCGTCGTAGGCCTCCCGAATGACGGAGGCGGGAAAGACCTTCGTGACAGCGATCAGGGTCACGGAAGATACGTCGCGCCGGCTGCGGGCGCAGGCGCCGGCAATGCGCTCCTGGACCTCTCGTAAGCGATCCTGGACGTAGACGGTATTCACTGCCTCGGCGTTAGTTTGCAAGCGTCCTCGAACGGAAATCCCGCGCGGTTGAGCGTGATTGAGAAGCGCACCATGGCGTCAAAATAGCAGCCGGGAAGATCGGCCGCAACCGCGAGCCCATTACGTGGGGTCGGAGGCAATTGATGCTCCGAATATCATACTTTACCGTCTTTTTTAACAAAGTCCCAAAGCGTTGGATTTTCAGCGAGGCCCTCGGGAATCTCTAAGAGCTAACCCGCGTGCTTATACGGTGATATCGCCTCCGGCGGTTTGGCCGATAACGTGCACCTTGGCACGACTTATTAGCCGGGCGGCAGTGTGCGCCCTGCGGAGGACAAACTTGAAACGCTTCCTGGTCTGCTTCTTGGCATCTGCCGCTCTTCTCTGCGCGAACTCGCTATTAATTCCGAGCGTGACGGTCCTGGGGACAAATTCCGCAGATGGAACAGGTTTCGACAATGGAGGCCCCGACTTTACCGTTGTTGGCAACTTCTTAAGTACAGATACGGTTTCGCTGACGGTAAGCGGCACAGTCGATCTGGCGAGCGGGGATTTCACCGCGAACGCAGCCGGAATTATTGTTAGCCCGTCGATTACCAACACAGGAAACACTCCCGGCGAAACGGCGGCAAACTCCGGTAACCCGGCTCTGAACTATGCGGCTCTTTTGATCGGTAACAGCACTCTGGGATTCTTTCAATTGTTTCCGTCGTCAACGGAGTTTGGGTTGGGTAGCTCCACCCCACCCACCACGCTCACTCTGACCGATCGAACCCTCGGCGACATCGGTTTTACATCGGGGTTGAGCAACGGAACAGTTCTTGAACTGCGCGTTTCGGATATCAACGCCTACGACAATAGCGGCGCTTTCAACCTTTCGCAAGTGCCCGAGCCCGGAACCATCGTGCTCCTCGGCTTCGCGCTGTGCGTCGTTTTCAGTCGCGGGCGCAAGGCAATGGGCGCCTGACGGAAACGAACGCGCGAACCACGCGGGCCTCTCTTACCCGCCCCACAAAAACTGACGCCGGGCGATAATTCCCGGGTAAGACCTTGTCTTCGCTCCCAAAGGAACGTATGCTGCTGTCTTAGCGTATGCCACCGGGAGCGAAAACTATGTATGGAATCGCCCGTCTGAGCGGGCTTGTCGCGCTCCTCGCCGGCTTCAGCGCTGCGGAAGACTGGCCACAGTGGCGCGGCCCCGATCTCAATGGCGTGAGCCATGAGAAGAACCTCCCGGTAAAGTGGACCCGCGAAGAAAACATCGCCTGGAAACTAGCGCTACCCAGCCGGAGCGGTGCAACACCGGTCATATGGGGGGATCGCATTTTCCTGAATGTCGCCGACAAGGACGATATTTTCCTTTGGTGTGTGGACCGCATGCGCGGCGCCGTGATTTGGAAGAAGTACGTGACGGGCGGCAATTACAAGATCAACAAGCAGAACATGTCGTCACCGTCACCGGTGACCGATGGCACGCGCGTGTACATCATGACCGGCAACGGCATTCTGAAAGCGTTCGATTTCGAAGGAAACGAGGGCTGGACACGCGATATTCAGAAAGACTACGGCAAGTTCGGATTGAACTGGGGATACGCGTCGTCGCCGCTGCTGTTCGAAGACGGGCTGTACGTGGAGGTGCTGCACGGGATGAAGACGCAGGATCCGTCGTACCTGCTGCGTATCGATAAGAAAACGGGCAAAACCGTGTGGCGCGTGGAGCGGCCCACCGAGGCCGTGAGGGAATCGCCCGATGCTTACACGACACCCGCACTGGTGCGTTATGACGGCACCACCGAGATCGTGGTGAGCGGCGGCGACTGTGTGACGGGCCACGATCCGGCAACCGGAAAGGAACTGTGGCGCGGAAATGGTTTCAACCCGCAGAAAGACGGGGCGTATCGCGTGATCGCATCGCCGGTGGTGTTCGACGATGTGGTGTATACACCGACACGGATCAGGCCGCTACAAGCATTTCGCGCGGGCGGGCGCGGCGATGTCACCGAGACGCGGCGACTGTGGGCGTTTCCGAACGGACCCGACGTTCCGACGCCGGTGACCGACGGGACGTATTTTTACGTGGTGAACGATCGCGGGATCGTCTGGTGCCTGGACGCCAAGACAGGGAAAGAGATCTGGGGACCGCAACGCATCCAGCACGGTATCTACAGCGCGTCGCCGGTGCTGGCGGACGGCAAGATCTACATTACGAGCGAAGACGGCATCACGACGGTTTTCCGCGCGGGCCCACAGTTCGAATTGCTGGCGGAGAATAACCTGGACGAATACACGCTCAGCTCGATCGCGATCTCCGGCGGGCAGATTTTTCTGCGGACGGAGCAGGCGCTTTATTGCATCGGCAAGCCCGGCGGGCGGTAACCTACGATGGCTTGTAGAACAGCACCATGCCGGCCCCGATTGCCGTAACGACGAAGCCTACATAGAGCAGCGGATTGGGTGCGGTTTTGGGCGGATGGGTGACCATCGAAACCAGAACGTTGACGAGCGGCGCGCCACCGAAAACAATGGGCATCACGTAAGCCGGCAGGCCGCCGGCTTTAAATGCCCAAATGATGCAGACGGCGCCGAGCGCGCCCAAAGCGCCGCCGACACCGGCCCATACCGAGCCGGCCATGGAAAAACCGCCCATGCCGCCAGGAGCCGTGGAGAGACCGGCAATCGGAATCAAAACGCCGATGAGAAAATACGCCACGCCCACGCAGAGGAGCGCGCGATACGGATTGCCCAACATCACTTGACCTTTATGTAGTGCCGGCCCGTACATGCCCCAGGCGAGCACCGCGCCCAGAGCGAAGGTGATCCAGATCATAGGTCGCCTTTTCCTGTCCATATTGGTTACACGTGCCGTCTCGGAAAACGTCTTGGACAACGACGGCACAATTTTTGCATTCTAGCAGTTGACGGAGGCCCGTGGTGAGATTTGCGCGGTAAGAGCGACGCGGGCTTCGCGGCCGTCTAGATCGGCTCGCTCCAATCCGCACCGAATTGCTGCTCGTGCTTGCGCTGCGCGCGTGCGACGGCGGCCAGCAGCTCGTTGGCAAGTTCGTACGCTTCGTCGCGGCACATATCGAGGGTCAGCAATCCCACTTGCGGAAGCCGGATCTCCAAACCGACCGTCGGGCCGGACTGAAGATTACCCGGGCAACTGGTCACGCTGATTGCCTGATTCCGCTGAGGAGCAGCGATATGCTCCCTTCGCCTGGTGCGCATCGACAAGGATTCCACCTTTCAGGGCTCCCGATATCGCTGGGGGCCAAAGGGAAAGAATGTATCACAAATTAGGGGCGCGCCGCCGTCGAGGAATTACCTGAGGCGTGGGACAAATCGTCCGAAACTTTCGCCAATTCCTTGCGCAGCAGCGGATTAGCGGGGAATTCGGAGCTTAGCTCGGCGAGCAGCTTCTGCGTTTCGCGCGGCTGTTTTTCGCGAAGGTAACAAACGGCAAGCAGAATTTTGGCGAACGGGCGCAGGTAGTGGCCGGAGCGGGCGACAAGCTTCAGGTGATCCATCCCTGTGCCTTTATCGCCGTCCGCGCCATCGAAATGCACGAACCACTTCACATAAAAAGGAAGACTACCGAGGAGATATTCGTTGAGTCCGGTGGTCAGGTAGGCGTCATAGAACTGCGGGTTGGCCTTGAGCAGTTGCTGTGCATAATTGTTGGCGCGCCGGGCGGGAGCGAGACTGCTCAGCTGGCGCTTCTCCACGAGCGCAGTGTAGTCCATGATGACGCCCTGCGTGATGGCCATGGCAAACAGGGCGTTCTGGTCATTTGCGTTGGACTCGAGGACTTTGTTGCCGTGAGCCTCGGCGTCGTTCACGGCCTGCATGAATTTATCGTGCACAACCGGATCCGGCTTGAGTTTCTTCTTTTCAATGATGCGTTTGTCATCGGCGAAGAACTCGCTTTCCAGGATGCCGAGGCGGTCGAGCTCGGAAAAAAGGTACGCGCTGGCCTGGACGGCGTAGCCGAAAGGATCGGTGGGCTGGGCAGCGACGTAACGTGCGAGGTCCGCGTGGGCACCGGCGAAATCGGTGTTATACATGCGCGTGAAGGCATCATCGATAGGCGGCGATGTCGCGGCCGGAGCAGCCAAGCAGGGCGCGAGGGCGAGGAAGAAGAGAGTGGAGCCGAAGCGGGATTTAGCTAAAGACGCGGTCAAAGAATTCCCTCGTACGGGTGCGGATTTGGGCGAGTTTGGCGTCCAGGCCGCCGCCATGCATATGCTCGGGCGTCCAGCGGTGCACCAGCTCAGTAATGGTTCGCATCTGTTCGGGTGACGACGGCAGGCTGCCTTCCGCGTGGCCGGCGGCGATGCGCAAACCGTGATCGATCGCACGATAGAATGTGGCGGCATCGTGCAGAAACTCGGCGTCCTCGCGCTCCAGGTGTCCCATTTTCTCGATCACTTCGATACGCTCCGGCGTGTTTAACACTTTGAAGAAGATCCCCGCTCCCTTCAAACGCAGGTACATGAGCGCGAAATCGATATCATAATAGCCCCCGCGCCCCGCCTTCAAGGGATTGCGCGTGCCCTGCTCCTTTTCTAGACGCGCGCGCATTTGCGCAAGTTCCTTCCGCGAGCGGCCACCTTGTCCGTAACGGCGCCAATCGACCTCCTGAAGCTCGTGCAGGAAATCGGTAGCACGCGCCATGTTGCCCGCCACGCCGCGTGATTTCATATAGGCGATGCCTTCCCAGGCTTCGGCTCGCTTCGCGAAATAATCTTTGTAAACTCCTTCGGATTGCACGAGCGGTCCTTCGCGGCCATTGGGACGGAGCCGGGTATCCACGGTAAACATGACGCCTTGCCCTGTGTAAGCGCTGATGACCTGGATCATACGTTCGGCGACGCACGTCCAGAAGAAGTGCTCGGGCATGTCGGCATCGGGCAGAACGAAGAGCAGATCGGCGTCGGAGGCGAGATCGAATTCGCGCATGCCGAGGCGGCCGAGAGTGACAACCAGCATCTGGTCCACGGGTTGGTAAGATGCGGCGGCTGGGGGATTGGCGGCTATGGTTTCCTCGAGCGCGATGCGATAAGCGAAAGCGATGACCGCGTCGGCGAGGTCGGAAGTATGGTCGAGAGTGGAGAAGATGGGCTGGCGCAGGAAAAGGCTCTGGCACTGGATGCGAAGCATCTGGCGCAGATAGAACCGGCGCAGCGCGGCGGATTCGGCGGGAGACTCGGCATCGAGCTGAAATTCCGGCGACTCGCAGGCACGGCTCAATTCGTCGAGCAGCTCGGGATGGCGCAGGAGCTGGTCGGCGAAATACTGGCTGTGCTCGAACATATCGATGGCACAGGAGGCGAGCTGCGGCTGGGAATCCAGAAGACCGAGCCATTCGGGGTTCTCAATTACTTTCTCGAGAAAGCGCTCCAGGCGCTCGCGTCCGCGGCGCAGAGGCGTACGGCCCAGCACACCGGCAAGCTGTGGAGCGCGGGGATCGAGCTGGCGAATCAGGTGGCTCGATACGGTGAGAGGCAGTTCAGGGGCGGATGATTCAGGCGCCTCGTATTCCGGAGGCGGCAGCGGCGAGTAGTACAAGGGCTTTTGCGCGCTGATGAGGCGGTCGTAGAGCTCCTGCACGCCTTCCAGATGGCCGTCGAGTTCGCGCTCGAACGTGTCGGCGGTGTGAGGACCGCCGGGCCCGGCAGGCATGCGGCGCGCGAGAATCTCCAGAGCTTCGGGATCGGCGGGCAAACGGTGTGTCTGACGATCCTCGTCAAACTGCAGGCGATGCTCTACCGTGCGCAGGAATTCATACGCCTCGGCCAGGCGCGCGTATTCCGAGCCGGAAAGCAGCAGCTTGTCGCGAAGGCGGAACAGCGCAAACTGCGTACCGCCGTGGCGCAGCCAGGGCTCGCGGCCACCGTGCAGGCGCTGGAGGCACTGAACCAGAAATTCGATGTCGCGGATGCCGCCGTGCGTGAGCTTGATATCCAGACCGGGATCGCCGCGCTTGGCGGCCAACTTTTCGTGAATGCGGGCGCGCGTCTCCGAAACAGCTTCGACGGCGCGGAAATCGAGCGTAGTCGAATAAATCAGCGGCTCGACGTCATCCAGCAGCGCACGGCCGGGCTCGGGCTCGCCGGCCGAGATGCGGGCCTTGATCAGCATCTGCAATTCCCAGTCGCGGCCGCGCTGTTGGTAGTAACTGCGGGCGCCGTCGAGCGAGATGCAGACTTCGCCATAACGGCCGTCGGGGCGGAGGCGAAGATCGACGCGATAACATTGGCCCTCGGCAGTATAGGTGGAGAGCAACTCGGTGTACTGGTTGGCGACCTTCTTGAAGAATTCTTTGTTAGTCACCGGCTCCGGACCATCGGTCTGGCCGTTGCCGGAGTAGACGAACATCAGATCGATGTCGGAGCTGTAGTTGAGCTCATTGCCTCCAAGCTTGCCGAGCGAGATGACGGAGAAGCCGCACTCGGCCCCGTCTTCAAGGCGCGGCGTACCGTGGCGTGCGAGCAATTGTGCGCGGATGCGGCGGTAAGTCAGGTCGAGAATGGCGTCGGCCAGATGGGAAAGCTCTTCGGTCACGTCGGAAAGCGAGGCCAGCCCCAGCACGTCGCGCAGGACGATACGCAACAACTGCTGGCGACGGTAACGCGCCAGATCGAGCGCGGCCGGCACGCCTTCCGCGGTAGCAAACCTGACCAAACGCGTCTGATATTCGTCGGGCGTCATCGACCGGTGGAGATCGCCCGAAGTAGTCAGCTCAAAAAGCCACTCGGGATGACGCAGCACTTCTTCCGAAAGAAAATTGCTATAGGAAAAGACCGTGGTGAGATAGCCGAGGGACGTGGGCGCGCCAGCGATGCGGTTGAACCAGGCGGCGTTCTCCTTGCGCAGGCGATCGAGATAGTGGACGGTCTGGTCGGGATCGGGGACCGAGGCAACGAGAGCCTGGAGCCGGGCCGAAGTGGATTCCGGAAGACTGTCGACTATTTCTGAAATCTGAGTGCGCGCGCGGCTGGGATGGCGGAACTCGATGTCGGCGAGGAGGCGCGGCATGGGGCGGAGAGACCGGCGGAGGTCTCAGGGCGATTATAGCGGAAAGGTTCCAGGTGCCAGGTTTCAGATGATAGGGATCGGCGGACGGGAGCAACATCGGCCCTCCGCCGATCCCTAACGGACTAAATGTCGTAATACAACGCGAACTCGTACGGATGCGGGCGCAGGCGAATAGCGTCGGATTCGTTCTTGCGCTTGTAATCGATATAGGTTTCGATCAGTTCCTCGGTGAAGACGTCGCCCTTGGTGAGGAAGGCGTGATCGTCTTCCAGGCAGTTCAAGGCTTCGTCGAGCGAGGCCGGCATCGACGGAACGCTCTTCATCTCTTCGGGTGAGAGATCGTAGATGTCCTTGTCGAGCGGCTCGCCGGGCTCGAGTTTGTTGAGCACGCCATCGAGGCCCGCCATGAGCATGGCGGAAAATGCGAGATACGGATTCGCCGCCGGATCGGGCGGGCGGAACTCCACGCGCTTTGCCTTCGGGCTGGCCGAGTACATAGGAATGCGGCATGCAGCCGAACGGTTGCGGCGCGAATAAGCCAGATTGACCGGCGCTTCGTAACCCGGCACCAAGCGCTTGTAGCTGTTGGTGGTAGGCGCGATGATGGCCGAGAGCGCGCGTGCGTGCTTCAGCAGACCGCCGATGTAGTGGAGCGCCAGTTGGCTCAGCCCGGCATAGCAATCGCCGGCGAACAGCGGCTTGCCGCCCTTCCAGATGCTCTGGTGCGTGTGCATGCCGCTGCCGTTATCCGCGAAGAGCGGTTTCGGCATGAACGTCACCGTTTTGCCGTACTGGTTGGCAACGTTGCGGATGACGTACTTGTACAGCATCATGTTGTCGGCCGACTTCACCAGCGTGTCGAAGCGCTGGTCGATTTCGCACTGGCCGCCGGTAGCGACTTCGTGATGGTGGCACTCGATGACAATGCCGCACTTCTCCATGGTCTGCACCATCTCGCTGCGCAGATCCTGGTAATGGTCGGTCGGCGGCACCGGGAAGTAGCCTTCCTTGTAGCGCGGCCGGTAGCCGAGATTGTTCTCTTTGCGGCCGGAATTCCAGCGGCCTTCCTCGGCGTCGATGAAATAAAAGCCGGAATGCTGATTCTGATCGAAGCGGACGTTGTCGAAAATAAAGAACTCGGCTTCCGCTCCGAAGAAGGCGGTGTCGCCCACACCGCTGTTCTTGAGGTAGAGCTCAGCCTTCTTGGAAATCCAGCGCGGGTCACGCTCGTAGTGCTGCTTGGTAATGGGATCGATCACGTCGCCGTACATGACGAGCGTGGGAACCTCGGCAAACGGATCCATGAAAGCGGTATTCGGATCGGGAATAAGCAGCATGTCGCTTTCGTGAATCGCAGCCCAACCGCGGATGCTGGATCCGTCCATTCCGAAACCGTCTTCGAACGAGCTCAGGTCAACCTGGCTGATCGGGTAGGAAACGTGGTGCTGCAGGCTCGGAATATCCGTAAAACGAAGATCGAGCTGCTTGGCATCGTTCTTCTTCGCAAAATCCAACACTTCTTGTGGACTCATCCATCCTCCAAATGGTGGGAACGTTGAACGCAGGAGTAACTAGATTTAAAACCCGGAACTAAACAAGGTACCGCTTCGCCGGTGGGCAGTCAACCAAGCAAATGATGATCAGGCGAATAAACAGATTTTATCGCGCCTACCAATCCGCTACCGAGCCATCCCGATGAAACGCCGGCATGGTGACTTCGGGCGCGAAGGGGTGGCGAGCGGCCTGCTTTTCGTTGATCTCGATGCCGAGGCCGGGCGCGGTGGGCACGTGTGCGATTCCTTTTTCTAAGAACAGCGGCGTAGTGACGATCTCGTTGCGCCAGGGCACGTCGTTGCGCACGTGTTCTTGGATCAGGTAATTCGGCGTGGCAAAGCCGACGTGCAGAGCGGCCGCGGTGCCGACAGGGCCGGTCGGATTGTGGCAGGCGACGGAGACCTGGTAAGTCTCGGCCATGGCGGCGATGCGGCGAGCCTCGCTGATGCCGCCGCAGTGGGCAACGTCCGGCTGGATGACGGCGCAGGCGCCTCGCTCAAGCAACTCGCGGAACTGCCAGCGGCCGGCCAAGCGCTCACCGGTGGCGATGGGGAACGGCAGCGCTCGCGCTACTTCGACAAGCCCGGCGACGTGCTCGTGCCAGCAGGGCTCTTCGTACCAATAGAGATTGTAGTCGGTGAGCATCCTACCGAACTGGATGGCCGCCGCGGGTGTGGTGCGCGCGTGCAGATCGAGCATGACATCGAGATCGTCGCCGCCGGCTTTGCGCATGGCCTCCACGGCGCGGGCGGCTTGCTTGAGCGTGCGCGGATTCTCGATCAGCTCGGCAACCGGAATCGGCATCGCTTTCACGGCGGTGAAACCCGCATCCATACTTTCCTGAATGCGCGCGCCGAATTCGGCGGGGTCGATGGTCTTGTACATGCCTTCCAGGCTTCCGCCGCCAAGATGATCGTAGAAGCGCAGCGTGTCGCGCACCGGGCCGCCGAGCAGCTCGCAGACGGGGCGTCCCAATTCCCTGCCCTTGATGTCCCAGAGCGCCTGGTCGATTCCGCTCATCGCCGTCATGCCGATGATGCCGCCGCGCCAGAAATATTGACGGTGCATGATCTGCCAAAGGTGCTCGACGCGGCGCGGGTCCTGGCCGATCAGGAGCACGGCAGCGTCTTCGACGGCCCCGACAACAGCGCGCGTCTTCCATTCAAGCGTGGCTTCGCCCCAGCCCCACAAGCCGGGCTGATCGGTCTCGACCTTCACGAAGACCCAGTTGCGCATGCGGGCATTGACCACCAGAGTCGAGATGCGCGCGATTTTCATGGCAATTTCACCGCTCGTGATGGTAGCACGCGGCATTTCTTTACATGGCAAAGTACCTTGTAGCCGGTTCCGGCGAAGGCGTATAATAGACGAAATGGCTTCGGCCCCTGTACGCGCGAAATCTCATGAGCCCGTGGCGATACAGCAGCATGCTATGGACAACTTGCGGTTCATCCGCGAGACCATGGAGCGCGCGGGATCGTTCACCGCAGTCCCTGGGATGGGCGGCATCCTGATGGGGTTGAGCGCCCTGGCTGCGGCTGTGATGGCTTCAAGGCAGGCGAGTCTGGACGGATGGCTTGCGGTCTGGGTCGGCGAGGCTCTGGTCGCAGTGGCAATCGGCGCCGTGGCGGCGTCCCACAAAGCAAAATTGGCGAAAACGCCGCTGCTCACCGGTCCCGGCCGGAAATTCGCTTTGGGCTTAGCGCCTTCGATTTTCGTGGCTGCCCTGCTCACAGTGGTGCTTTATCGCAACGGGCTCTACGCGATCATTCCCGGCATCTGGCTGCTGCTTTACGGCACGGGCATTCTTTCGGCTGGCGCATTCTCGGTGCGGATCGTGCCCGTGATGGGCATCTGCTTCGTAGCGTTAGGCGCGGTGGCGTTGTTCTGCCCGCTCGCATGGTCGCACTGGTTTCTGGCGGCGGGATTCGGCGGGTTGCACGTGGTGTTCGGCGCGCTGATCGCGACGCGGTATGGAGGCTAACGGGATGGCGAAGCAAAGCGCATTGCGGCAGGATCGCCGTCCGGCCTCACAGTCGCTCGCGGAAGCGGCTCCCGCCAAGCTGGACCGGCTCATTCATGAGCGCCTGCGTTTGGGGATCGTGAGCGCGCTGGCCGCGAACGAATCGCTGACATTCAATGAGCTGAAGAAGCTGCTCAAGACTACCGACGGCAACCTCAGCGTTCACGCCCGCAAGTTGGAAGATGCGCACTACATCACCTGCACCAAGTCCTTCGAGGGCCGGCTGCCGAGGACCGAGTATCGCCTCACCGCCGGCGGGCGAAGGGCCCTCGAGCGATACCTCGATCACATGGAAGCGCTGATCCAGGCCATGCGCGAGCGTTAAAGCTGGCCGCCAACAATTAACATCTGTATCCCGCACCGCACTTGCTCGCGCCTCGCACGTCCAGTAACGTGGTTAAATACGTAGATCCAAATTGAGGAGGAAGTGGAGAAAATGAAGAGAATCGCTATGCTCACGGCTGCGGCCGCGTTGCTTTCCGTCGCGGCATTCGCCGAATCGTTCAGCGGCACCGTAGTCGACGTGCAGTGCAAAGGCAAAGACCTGGCCAGCCACACCAAGAAGTGCGCGGTCGGTTGCGCGAAAGGCGGCTATGCGCTGGTAACCGGCGATGGCAAGTTTCTGAAGTTCGATGAAAAGGGGAACGCCAAGGCCCTCGCGGCTTTGAAAGCTACCAGCAAAGAGAATGATCTGAAGGCCAAGGTCGATGGCACCATGGACGGCGACGTCCTGACCGTTGCGTCGATCTCGATCGAGTAGGTTTTTCGTAGCGCGGGCCGCCGCTTGAGGGAGGCCCGAACTACGCCCTCGCCCGTAATACTTCTATACGATTCCCTTCTGCGCGATCCAAGTTGTATGGTTGTCCTGGTCCTGGAGTTGGGGTAATCCCGCCCTCCATCTTGCGTCAAGCAGGATCGCCTCAGACTTCGGGGCCAGAAAGCTGGCTGCATAACCGCTATGCCGTTATGGATCGTCCCCTTCGCATTCGTCGCAATCGGAGTTCTGGTGTCTGTGGCAATCGAGCATTACAGAGAAAGCAGACTCCCGAAATAGCGACTGGTCCCCGCGTACACCTTCGCCCGACGTGCTCGCTTCGCTCGTCCTCACGTCATGGCGCTGAGGTTCTAGCCTTGGCAATATGGCCGCTTCGTTTGCGTCATTTTAAGGAGGCGGAAGCCTGCGGAAGATCGCTGATACCAGAAACGAATGAAGGGGGAATCGCTATGGCAGAAGAAAAGACCGTCGATAAGGATCGGGAAACCACACAGTCCGAGGCCCAGACCACGGAGCAGGGCCAACTCGAGGAGAAGGATCTGGCCAAAGTAGCAGGCGGCATTAATTCACCACGAGACGTTCAGAGCGGCTTGCCGGTTTAAGGCCACTCGGCGGGGGCGTGACCGAAGGGCTCGTTCACCGGCACAAACGTGTGGACCGACGCCTACCTCGCGGCGTTAGCCGCCGTGCGCGGGATGACGCCGGTGACGTTTGACCGAGGCCTCGCACGCGTCAAGACCATTTCGACGCTGATCCTGCCAGCCGGAAAGTGACCATGGCTGTGAATGTGCATGACAAGATCAAGAAGCTGAGCCGGCCTCAGCGCAAAAAAGTGGAAGCTCGCGCAGCCGAACTGCTGGCCGAGGAGATGACCTTGCGCGAACTGCGCAAAGCCCGCAAGCTCACCCAGGTCCGCATCGCCAAGGCACTGGGCATCACGCAGGACAGCGTTTCGCGTCTCGAACAGCGCAGCGACTACCTGCTCTCGACACTTCCCAAAGCTGTCAAGGCCATGGGAGGGCAATCTGTCGTTCGTGGCCGAGTTCCCGGACCCCGCGCCGGTGGTGCTGGCCGGCATCGCCGAGGAGAGTTCGCGCTGAGTAGGAATGGTGGTGTTAGCGTGGCGCGCGATTCATCGCGCAGCGGCGAACTTCAGTTCGCCGTACAGATAGAACAAAACGATGCAGCCATCCCGCCGCCTGACAGCCATCATTGAGCGCGAAGGAGACGGCTACGTGGTGCTTTGCTCGGAACTCGATGTCGCCAGCCTGGAAGAAGCGCGCGAATCTCATCGAGGCTCTGACATTGTTCTTTGAGACCGGCGATGCCTCCGAGATCGAGCGGCGGTATCACTCTGACTTGTTTGTGACACAGGTCGAGTTTTCGGATGGGTAACGTGGCTTGTTCTGGTTCGGAAACGCGCAGTCTGTCCCCAGGGTTCTCAATCCGATTACCCCCTCTAGCCGTGGTGACAAGCGCCGAGCTTCGATGTACCATCACGAGATGGGGCTGTTATCTGGTCCGCGACCAAAGCGCGATGGCGCATCCTTCGAGATAATAAGGTTCAATAAGAAAACAGGAGCGATATTGTCTTCGGAGACCGTGATCGGGACACGTAAGGCGCAGGAGGTCCTGGCGTTACGGAGGCTCGACGAATGTCACGACTCGGAATGCGCCTGGGAGTTGCGCCCACGCTCCGGTATAGCCGCTTACCGCCGGATGGCCGGCTTTCAGCGCAACTAGCCGGTATCTATCCACGCAAGACCGCTGGAGCCGTCCGATGCGAGTGATCGAACTCACCATAGCACCCGCGTCCTATACAAATCTCACCCCGTGGGTGTAGATGCCACCTTGTGATATCGCTAGGAACGGTATCGCACCTCCTATTCCGGGTATCAGGTTACTTTGGCGGCAGATCTCGGCAACGGTACGTATTTGAAATATCAGATACTCCGTGCGGTCGAGCAGCTGGCTGGAGCGGGGTATTAGTATTCCAAGCGGCCGCAGTGAGATGAACAGCTCTTCAAGCCTCTGAAACAGGTGTGCATATAGCTGATAGTCCCCATTTCGCCAAATCAAGGCTTGACCCTGGGAAACTGCATTTCGGGCCCGCGTTGGCGGTATATCGTGATTGGCGTTGAAGATGTGGGCATCCACTGCTATTCCCTGTTCGGCCAGTTGCGTAGAGGGGCCATCGTGGACGTTGAAAAAGGGACGGAGCTTCGCCGATCTCATCGCGGAGGAATCCGGCCACATGGAACCCGGCCCTCGGATTACCGTCCAAGCTTGGTCCGAGAATGGAGTTAAGCTCCAGCGCCAAATCCTCCGCAAGTGCCTTGATGGACTCTGATCCATCGTGTCTTTGGATAAAATCAGCAAGCCAAACATCAGTACGAGTGGTCCCAATCAATCCAAGGCCCCAGCACGATATGCCAGCGTTGAGATACGGAACCATCTGAAGCTTCATAGCAGCACTGGGCACGGCCCAGCTTACTCCGGACCGGTAGTCGGTTACGGTTACGGCCGAGTCTGTGGCCATAGCAATCCCGAGGTGACTTAGCTCGGTCAGGATAAGAGTCACAGAACCTCCGGCGGGGTTCGCCTCTCCGCGAACGGCTGCTTACCTGCGGCGTGCGAACCATTTTGATCACATGCGGTGTTCCCAACCGACAACAGCCACGCCTTCTCTAGCTACACCCGCTCGTCCCCCCGCAATTCCCGCACTTGTAGCAGCTCCCATTCCGCGTCATAATCGACCCGCACTCGGCGCACACGGGCGCGTCCGACACCTGCGCGGGGAATGGCAGCGCTTGTTGCGGATCGTTCTCGGTCGGGCGCAGCGTGGTCGCGTCGCCTACTTCCACCGGCGGGGCGGCTTCGGTGCCCAGGAACTTCAGCGCCATCCAGCGGAAGATGTAATCGGGAATCGACTTCGCATAGGGAATTTGAGGGTTGCCCGTCCAGCCGCTCGGCTCGAAGCGCACGTGGGCGAACTTGTCCACCAGGAACTTCAGCGGCACGCCGTATTGCAGGCTGAAACTCACGGCCGTGGCGAAGCTGTCCATCAGGCCGGAAATGGTGGAACCTTCCTTGGCCATGGTGATGAACACCTCGCCGGGCGATCCATCCGGATACATGCCCACCGTGATGTAGCCCTCGTGGCCGCCGATCGAAAACTTGTGCGTGATCGACGCGCGCTCGTCTTCGAGCTTGCGCCGCACCGGCCGGAACACCACCTTCTCCACGATCTTCTCCACCGTCGCGGGCGCCGGTGCCGCAATCGCCGCCGCTTTCTTCTCGCCCTTACCCGAACCCGAGCTGAGCGGCTGCACACGCTTCGAGTTGTCCCGGTAAATTGCCACCGCCTTGAGCCCCAGCTTCCAGCTCTCGGTGTAGGCTTCCATGATTTCTTCCACCGTCGCCTCTTCGGGCATGTTGATGGTCTTCGAAATCGCGCCGGAGATGAACGGCTGCACCGCCGCCATCATGCGCACGTGCCCCATGTAATGAATCGAGCGGGTACCGTTCTGCGGCCGGAAGCTGCAATCGAACACCGCGAGATGCTCGGGCTTCAGTCCGGGCGCTCCTTCGATCGTGCCCGTCGAATCGATGTGGGTGACAATCTGTTCCGCCTGCTGGGGCGTGTAGCCGAGCTTAATCAGCGCCTGCGGCACGGTGTTGTTGACGATCTTGATCACGCCCCCGCCGACGAGTTTCTTGTACTTCACAAGAGCCAGATCCGGCTCGATGCCCGTCGTGTCGCAATCCATCATGAAGCCGATGGTGCCCGTGGGCGCGATCACCGTCACTTGCCCGTTGCGATAGCCGGCGGTGCGGCCGAGCTCATACGCCTGGTCCCAGCAATCCTTCGCGCCCTGATAGAGGTCGGTGGGAATATTGGTGCGCGTGATGCGATTTACCGACTCGCGATGCATGCGGATCACATCGAGGAACGGCTGCTCGTTCTTCGCGTAGCCCGGGAACGGTCCCGTCGAGCTGGCGATCCGCGCGCTGGTCAGGTACGCCTGGCCGCACATGATGGAGGTGATGGCGCCGGCGTAGTCGCGGCCCTGATCGCTGTCATACGGAATACCGAACGACATCAGCAGCGCCCCGAGATTGGCGAAGCCTAGCCCCAGCGGCCGGTAGTTGTGCGAGTTCTCGCCGATCCTCTCGGTCGGATAGCTGGCATTATCGACAATGATCTCCTGCGCCATGATCATGGTGTCGCACGCGCGGCGGAAACCTTCCACATCGAACTGGCCACCCGGCGTGACGAACTTCATCAGGTTCAATGACGACAGGTTGCACGCTGAATCGTCCAGGAACATGTATTCCGAGCAAGGGTTCGATGCGTTAATGCGCGCCGTGTTCTTGCACGGGTGCCAGCGGTTCACGGTGGTATCGAATTGCATGCCGGGGTCGCCGCACTGGTGGGTGGCTTCGGCGATTTGGCGCATCAGATCGCGCGCCTTGTAACGCTTCAGCGGCTGGCCCGAGACGACGGACTTGGTCCACCAGTCTCCGTCTTTCACCACGGCTTCCATGAAGTCGTCCGTCGCGCGCACGGAGTTGTTCGCGTTCTGGAAAAAAATGGAGCCGTAGGCCTCGCCGTCAAGCGAGGAGTCGTAACCGGCCTCCACCAGCGTGTGCGCCTTCTTCTCTTCCTTCGCCTTGCACCAGATGAAGCCTTCGATGTCGGGATGGTCGGTGTTGAGAATGACCATCTTCGCCGCGCGGCGCGTCTTGCCGCCCGATTTAATGACGCCCGCAAAGGCATCGAAGCCCTTCATGAACGACAGCGGGCCCGATGCCCTGCCCCCGCCCGAGAGAATGCCATCCTCCTCGCGCAGCGTCGAGAGGTTCGAGCCCGTGCCCGACCCCCACTTAAACAGCATGCCTTCGGTCTTCGCCAGGTCGAGAATCGATTCGAGCGAGTCCTTTACCGACACGATGAAGCACGCCGAGCACTGCGGCCGCGTCTCGCCCGAGAGCTTGATCACGCTGTCGGTGACCTTGTCCCACACCCAGCCGTAGCCGCGCGCTTCCTTAACGCCGACGTTAAACCAGACCGGCGAATTGAAGCAGGCTTTCTGGTGCAGCATCAGGTGCGACAGCTCGCTGCGGAAATTCTCGGCATCCTCCGCGGTCAGGAAGTATCCGTCGCGCTTGCCCCAGTCGGCGATGGTATCGACAACACGATGAACCAGTTGCGCGACGCTCGTCTCGCGCTCCGGCGTTCCCAGTTTGCCATGGAAGTACTTACTGGCCACGATGTTGGTGGCGGTTTGCGACCAATCCGCCGGCACTTCGACGTCGCGCTGCTCGAAAATCACCGAACCTTTATCGTTGCCGATCGATGCCGTACGGGTCTCCCACACGACTTCGTCGTAGGGCGTCTTCCCCGGCTCCAGGCGGGCCGTAAAGTGGCGTGGAAACTGGACGCCGGTGTGCGTCCTTTTGTTTTCTTGGGCTTTCAATAACTCCATTTTGGCATCAAGTGCGATCGCCGGCTGGGCCATCTGGCTGTTCTCCTTTGGGGGTGCGCCGTTGTAGCGCATTTGGAATAATGCCCCAACATATAGTGGCCCGTCAAGAATTATATCTATATGGGGTGCTATAAGTTACAATAGCATAAAATCTGGTGACAAGGCGCCAAGCCGCCGGGGTCGCCCGCACCGGCTCGGATTTTCGAACCCCATGCACTGTATACCAACCGTTTGGGATGCACAGAGGCCGTAATGCTTTCCTAACCCTTCTGTGCCGCATCTGCTACACTCTCTCGGAGCATCCATAAGTGGGAGCAGGCCTCGTGAGCATGCACCTGAGTTCGCGAAGATCTCCGCGGGTCTCTCCAGGAACCATGGCTAGCATACGATTGCGCCTGCTTTGCGAAGAACGACGACGAGAGACGCTGCGAGTTCTCGAAGAGCAGAAGCGCGTCACGGTGGAGGACCTTGCCGAACGCTTTCAAGTGTCGGCGGTGACTGTCCGCTCCGACCTGGAGCATCTAGCCTCGGAAGGGCTGCTGGTGCGGTCGCATGGCGGCGCCATTCTGCCTCTGGGGCCGCAGACGGAGTATCCGCTACAAGTTAAGAGAACGCTGCACCGTGCGGAGAAAATCCGCATCGGGCGGGCGGCGGCGCAGTTAATCCAGCCGCTCCAGACCGTGATCCTCGATTCCGGTACCACCACGGCCGAGTTGGCACGGGCAATCAAACAAACCAATTTCGAGCCGTTGACAGTCATTACGCACGCCTTGAATATCGCCCAGGAACTGGCAGATGCGCCCAACATTTCGCTGATCATGATTGGCGGCGTGTTGCGGCAGGTCGCCGGCTCGTTTGTCGGACCCCAGGCTGAGCGCATGATGAGCGAGCTTCATGCCGACCATTTTTTTCTCGCCGTGGATGGCCTGAACCTCGAGGACGGGCCCTCCACTCCGGACGTGCTCGAAGCACAGTTAAATGCCGTGATGATGCGCATGGCCAAGCAAGTCACCGTAATCACGGACGCCACCAAGTTGGGAAGGCGCAGCCTGTCGATCATCGGAGATATCCGCAGCGTTCATCGGGTCATCACCGACGATCGCATCACGGACGAAGTGGTCGGCCATCTGCGAACGCTTGGGATTGAGGTCCTGATCGTCTGAACGTGCGCGGAGGATTCGGTCGAATTAACACCTCGGTGATTCGTCGTTTCTGCTGAACTTGTTACCATCAGCTTATGGGCCCTTTCGCGGCGCAGCCGCGCCGCTGGACGCGCCGCTCCATGCTGGCGGTTTTTGCTGCATCCGGTTTCGCTTCTGAGCGCGGCAAGGGCGTGCTGTTTGGTTCCGATTTCGGGCGTTTCCCCGACCCTGCCACGGAACTGGAGGTGGTTCGCCTCACCAGCCCGTCCTACGCGACGCATCTGCCGGCTTATTACGAGCGCGCCATTTCGCACAGGGGCCAGTTTCTGATCTGTTGGAGCGACCGCACCGGCTCGGTGCAAGGCTTCCGTCTGAATCTGAAGACCGGGGAGTGGCTGCAATTGACCGAAGCTGCCGCGCTCGATGGCGCCACCCTGACTTTGCTGGATGAACATAGCTTCTGCTATTTCGACGGGCCGTCGCTCAAGCGGTCAGACTTCTCGCATTTCCGCGAGCGGGAAATCTACCGCGTGCCGGAAGGCTGGCAGCGATGCCCCGGCGCCTCCGTCACCGAAGACGGACTCTATGCCGTGTTCGCCGAGTGCCGGAATGACAGCTCACGTCTGCAGTTGGTGTCGATAGCCAAGGGCACCGCGGCGACGATTGCCCAGACCTCCTGGCCGATCAGCGATCCCATTAGCAGACCCCGCCGCGCACAGGTGCTGTACCGGCAGGAATCCAGCGCGCTGTGGCTGGTGAACTTCGACGGTCAGCAGAACCGCAAGCTCAAAATCGCTCCCGGCCCGATCGGACCCGCGCGCTGGGCGCCCGACGGACGGACGGTCCTTTATCTGCACTTCCCCGAGGAGAAATCGCAGCTCAACACGATTCGTGAACACACGCCCGACGCCAATCAGGACCAGCTCGTGGCCAAAACCAGCCAGTTCGTGCAATTCGACGCCAATCGCGATACCTCGGTGTTTGTGGGCGCCAGCCGAAACAAAGCATCTCCCCACATCCTGTTGCTGCTGCGGACCACCGGGCGCGAGCTGACGTTGTGTGAGCACCGGGCCAACGACCCTGCCGCGGCCGCGCCGGTTTTCTCGCCGGACAGCCAGCTCGTCTACTTCCATAGCGATCGCGAGGGCAAACCGGCCATTTACCGCATCCACGTGGAGCGTTTCGTGGAAAAGACCGAGCCCGAAGAGTAGGCTACGCGGGCTGCAGGATCGAGCCGGAGCGGCAGCGTTGTTTGGCTTCGTACATGCGCTTGTCAGCCGCGGCCAGCAGTTGCTCGGCATCCGCGCCATCGTCGGGAAAACAGGCTTCCCCGATGCTCACCGACAAGATATCCTGCTGGTAAAGCACCAGGCCCACTTCGCGCGTGACCTGGTGGAGCTGCCGTGACTTGGCGGCAATCTCCTCGTGAGAAGCCCCGGCCACGATCACCACGAATTCGTCACCGCCCATGCGTGCGGCCGAATCGCAATCGCGGCAGGAGTTGCGCAGCCCTTCCGCGATCATCTGGAGCACTTTGTTGCCCGCCAGGTGGCCGAAGCGGTCATTGACATCTTTGAAGCCATCCAGATCCAGCACCAGCACCGCGAGCGAGGCGCCCGTACGGCGGGAGCGGGCCAGTTCACTGTCCAGTTGGACGAACAGCGAACGCGCGTTGGGAAGACCGGTCAGCTCGTCGGTAACCGAGGAGTCCTCCACTTGCCGGTACTTCAGAGCGTTCTCGATTGCCAGGCCGGCCTTCCCGCTGATGGCCTGCAGAATCCGCAGGTGGTCGCGCGTGAAAGCGTCGGCCTCGGCGTGATAGAGCGTCAGCACACCGGCCACCCCGGCCACGCCCTCGAGCGGTACCGCCAGGGCGGAACGAAGGCGGCTGTATTTGCCAGGATCGTTCATGTAACTCGGCTCGACCGACGGACTTCCGTTGATGATCGGCCGGCGGTTCTCGGCGACCCAGCCTGACAGACCCTGGCCGACCGGAATCTCCAAAGCCGAAAACAACCGGTACTCTTCGCCGGTGACAAACTGCGCCTTCAGCCGGTCCCGCTGACGAACGTAGAAGGCAACGGTATCAAACGGAATCAGATGCTTGAGCCGCGCCGACAGCAGGGAGAGTGTTTCCTCCACGCTCAGCGAGCTACCCAGCTCATTGAGCACATCGGCCAGCATGTGATACTCCTGGCGCGCCGCCGCGATGGATGCCAGAAAATCCATCGTGCTCTCGACGCGCGCCGGAAGCCCGACGGTCTCGAAGCCCGCTCCTGGAGCTGCACCGCGGACGACGCGGGCGTCGAGAGAAAGCCTCGGCGGAACATCGGTAGCAGCTTTCACTAAGATTTCCAAGTCAGCCGAACGCCGCGCCAGCACTTCGAGAACGCGCGGGTCGAAGCTGGTGCCCGACTCGGCCAAGACTTTCTCCAGCGCCACTTGCAGCGGGAAAGCGCGCCGGTACTGCCGGTCAGAAGCCAGCGCGTCCAGACAATCGGCGACGGCCAGAATCCGGGCTCCCAACGGAATCTCTTCGCCTTTGAGCCCGTCCGGGTATCCCGAGCCGTTCCACTTCTCGTGGTGCGCCCGCACAATCGGCACCACCGGATAGGGAAATTGCACCCGCTCCAGAATCTCGGCACCGACCACGGGATGGATCTTCATCTTCTCGAACTCCTCGGGTGTCAGCTTGCCGGGTTTCGAAATGATATATTCGGGCACCGCCAGCTTGCCGATGTCGTGGAGCAGCGCGGCGGCGTGGAGGGCTTGCAATTCCGCCTGGCTGAGCTGCATTTCCTTGCCGATCTCGGTGGCGTAGATCTTCACGCGGCGCAGATGGTCGTGCGTATTGTCATCCTTGGCGTCGATGGCCATGGCGAGCGCCTCGATGGTGCGCAGATGCAGGTCGGCCATTTCCGCGACGTGCTTGGTCTCCTCGTCGAGCCTGCCCAGATAGAGGTCGTAAGACCGGTAGATCAAATAGATGATGGGTACCAGCAGCAGGGCAATCTCCCAGCCGGTCCGTTCATCCACCGCATGCACCAGCCCCGCCAGAGCCGCGAGCGCCATGTACTGCGCCGCCGTCCAAACGAAATTCTCCCGCCAGATGCTCCAGAATCCTTTCCGTTCGGTGAGCGCCAGCACCCCGGATACCGCCAGGGTATTGGCTAGGAAAAACAGTACCGTGGACGCGATCAGCGACACGGGCGGCGAACCGCTGAGTGCTTGCAGAACATGCCAGTGATAGGCATGGAACGCGCCATAGGACGCCACGGTGACGCTCGCCAGGTTGAAGACCATCTGCATGGGCCGCGGCCGCGGATGCGCATGCCACCACATCTGCCCGAGCGTGCCGGCGCACGCCAGCATCAGCACCTGCCGGATATCCAGATCGAGGATGCCCAGCATGAGAAAGAAGAAGTTGACCGACAGCGTTCCAGGCACGCCCGGCAATCGCACCTTGAGCTGCGAAGTAAATACAGCAGCCACCAGGTAACAAAGAAACCGCACGTCGCCCGAGGGATGGATGGGCGCGCCCACGCGTTCCAGAACGATCACGCCGAGCGTGGCCGTGAGAATCACGTAGATTTTGGCTTGCCGAGACACGAATCGGGTCCAAAAGCGTTATCGGCAGCGCGTGGCCGGTTATTAGCGCCATCCGCGAGGTTGGTGAAGTTTTCTTCAGTCTCTGACGAACTTTTCCAGTGACAGCCCATGGGCCAGCCCGTCGCTCCTCCTATTTCCCCTCAGGACGCAGATTCCGCACACGACGAACGTGAGGTAAGGTGTTCGCATGAGACGGAACCCGGCGCCATCCGGACCTTCCTCGGCATGCCCGCCGTCGTGGCCAGCGGCGCCATGCGCAACCTGTTGGCCCTGGTCGAGCGGGCCGGCCGGTCACCGGCCTCGGTGCTGATCACGGGCGAAACCGGCGCCGGCAAGGAGCTCATTGCGCGTGCCGTTCATCAGTATTCGCGACGCGCGGGCGGGCCGTGGATCGACCTCAATTGCGCGGCGCTGCCCGAATTATTGATCGAAAGCGAGCTCTTCGGTTATGAAAGAGGCGCATTTAGCGGGGCCATCGCCGCCAAACCCGGAATGTTCGAGCTTGCGCATACTGGATCGGTCTTCCTGGATGAGATCAGCGAGCTCTCGCCGCGCATGCAGGTGAAACTCTTACGCGTGCTGGATGGAGCCCCTTACTATCGCCTCGGAGGAACGCGGAAAGTTTCCGTGGATGCCCGCATTATCGCCGCCAGCAACCAGAACCTGGAAGAAGCCATCGCGGCCGGAACGTTCCGCCGCGATCTCTACCACCGGTTGGCGCAGTTGCGCGTGCACGTGCCGCCTTTACGGGAGCGTCCCGAAGACGTGCCGGCGCTGGCGCGATTCTTCCTGGACCAGCAGGAGTTACAGGAGCAGCGTCCGCTGCGATTCTCGCCCGAGGCACTCGGGGCGCTTGATCGTTATGCGTGGCCGGGGAACGTCCGCGAACTGCGCAACGTCGTCGTGCAGGCCGCGGTCATGGCCGACGATGTGATCGAACTGCGACATTTGCCCATCCCGGTGCGTGCAGCGCCTGCCAAGGCGGTCCGGCTCGAGGACCTCGAGCGCGAAGCCATTCTGCGGGTATTGGCCGAAAGCGGAGGCCAGCAGCAGCCTGCCGCCGACATGCTCGGGATATCACTCCGTACGCTGGGGCGCAAGCTGAAATCGTACAACCCGAAATAGCGGAATTTTCTGCCAACTGCCCTAAATCGGCCGCCCTCTCCGGCCGATCATCTCCCCATGAGCATGTTTCGATGGCACGACAAATTCAGCGTAGGCAACGGGGAGATCGACGGGCAACATAAGAAGCTCTTTGAGCTTGCCGACCGATTCCACGACGCCATGGCGGGTGGTAAGGGCAAACAGGTTCTCGAGCAAACTCTGACGGACCTGATCGATTACACGAAGCATCATTTCGCCTGCGAAGAGAAGGTAATGCAGCAGAGTTCGTATCCCGAATATCGCGCGCACAAAAGCGAACACGATTCGCTCACCCAAAAGGTCATCCAATTTCGCGACGATCTGGCGGCGGACCGCACCGTGGTGACGATCGACGTCCTGGAATTTCTGAGAGCCTGGCTAGGCAACCACATCGCCGATATGGATAAAAAAGTCGGCGACTTCCTCCGGAAAAAGACCCCGGCGCAGAAGATCCCCGCGTAAATCCCTTCTAGCGTGCCGGCGGAAACTTCAGCCGTAGCACGTGAGCCACGGAACCGTCGAGGTTGTCCACCCGGATGGAGGGGCCGGGGTCGAGCCAATGCACCGCGCCCGCAGGAATCGTCGCCGTGGCCAACCGGGTGTCGGAAAAAGCGATCACCAAAGACGGAATAGTCGTGTCCTGCAAATTGACCGCGTGGTGATCCGCCACTGCCACTCGCTCGATCACCAGTTGCGGCCTAACGTATTCCTCCGAGACCCGCGTCACGGATAAATCCGCAGGCGCCGCGCCCCGCTGGAAGAGATTCTTCACGCCCAACGGAATCTGCTTGAGCTCAAT